>VFQU01000386.1_pt1 | contig 41559 bp, 37 predicted proteins | sample 3512311 | NCBI WGS metagenome assembly VFQU01 (sample SAMN10412377, study PRJNA504923) | tailings metagenome | isolation source: Relicate 3 Philex TSF3 active mining site | place: Philippines: Tuba, Benguet | collected 2017-08-29
AGCGCTGTTGCTGACGGCGCTTGCTGAGGCGTGCGGGCGGTCGTTGTCACACCACGGTGTATCGGTGGTCAACGTCGGTAGCGTGGGCTTGTACCACTACGCGCGCATTTTCCAGCGAGTCGATGAGAAGGAGGTCATGACGGTTCCGGTGGCCTGCATCACCGACCGCGACGTTGTACCCGACGCGGCCCGAGACTTCGTCGACGCGCCCAAGAAGGGCAAGCGGTTCGTGTCGGAATACCAGCCCCACGAGCTTGCAGCGCTGATTAAGAGCAAGGAGGAGCGCGCCACAGGAGGCAGCACCATCGTATGCGTTTCAGAGCACTGGACCTTGGAGTACGACCTGGCGCGCGCTGGTTGCGCTGAATTGATGTTCACGGCAATTGCCCTAGCCGCGAAAGCCAAGGCGAAAGGCGAGGCCCTCACCGAGGCCGATGAGGGAGACGCGGTCGAGCGAGCGCGCCAAGCGTGGGAGCAGGAGCTGGCCAAGACACCCGAACCCGAGGCCCTCGCGCTTTCGATTTACCGGCCTCTAGTGGAGAAGAAGGCCTCCAAAGCCGTGGCCGCGCAGTACGCCGCGCACTTGCTGGCCTCGGGTAAGTACGGCAGCGGAGAATCCCTGTTCGATAAGCTGCCGCCTTACCTGCAGCGCGCGTTCAAGCACGTGGCGTCGTGATGCCGTTGCCCACTATTGATGCTAGCGACTTGGCCGCTCTCACCCAGCTAGGTGCGGAGTTGGACTTCGCCGACCACGAGCGCATGGCGGTTCTTCTGGAGAACGCCTCGCGTGATGTGAATGCGGCGCCGGGAAGCGGAAAGACCACAGTGCTGACCGCCAAACTGTGGCTGCTGGCGCGCAAGTGGGTGTCAAAGCACCAAGGCATCTGCATGCTAAGCCACACCAACGTCGCGCGAGAGGAAATCGAGAAGCGGCTGGGGGCGACACCCGAAGGCACGCGGTTGCTGGGTCACCCGCACTACATCGGCACCATCCACAGCTTCATCAACGAGTTCCTGGCGTTGCCGCTCTTGCGAAGTGCCGGGGGTGCTGTGGCGTGCATCGACGATGACGTCTTCGCGCGTCGCGCGAGGGCCCTAGCGGAAAGACAGTATTCGCTAAGGTTGTGGGCGCAGAAAGACAGCGGCGTCATACCGATGGTCGAGGGTCTGATGTATCGCGGTGCAGAGTTGGTGCTGGCGAGCCAATCTCGGGCGTTGCCCACGGCCGGCAGCAAGACCTATCCTTTGCTTGCTGAAATCAAGGCGAAGTTGACTGGCCAGGGAATCTTTCGCTTCGCCGATATGTTCGCTCTTGCTTCCAAGCTGCTTGTGGATTGCCCCGAGACGCGGCATCGGCTTTCGCTTCGATTTCCCGTGGTCTTCATCGATGAGATGCAAGACACCGCGTGGTACCAGGAAGAGCTCTTGGCGGCGATGTTCGACGACTCAGTGGTCGTGCAGCGATACGGCGATGCCAACCAACGCATTCTGAGCGATGGCGACGACGAAGAAATCGCTAAGCTGACCTTTCCGCGCCCGAATTCATTATCTATCAGCACAAGCAAGCGTTTCGGTCCGACCATCGCCAAGGTGGCGTCGACCGTGTGTCCCAACGGGCTGACCATCACTGGGCAAGGGGTCGACCTGCACCCACCCTTGATGTTGCTGTACGACACCGCCCGGGTCGGCGATGTCATCGAAGCATTCGGCCGACAGGTTCTCGAGCGCTTCACCGACGACCAGCTGGCCCAAGGCAGTGTCAAGGCGTTGTGCGCGCGCAAGAGCACCGAAGCCAAACAAATGCTAGGCCGAGCGCTGCCGGACTATTGGCCAGGTTACGGCGGCGGCCCGCCACGGGCCAGCGGTGAGACCGCGAGCGTCTGGCCGCTCATGGGCACCGCGAGAACGCGAGGTCACGGTAGCGGAATGCAGGCCGCGGCGGAGGACGCCAGGCGAGCCGTGCAGCTGATGTTGCGCGCGGCGGGCTCGCCCGCACTCGCCGAGGCAGGCGATGGTCCATTCTGGATGCAACGGCTCCGTGAGTCCGGACACGACCTCGCCCCCCTTCGCCAAGTGATACGCGATATCGCCCTGTCCTCGGGCTGGAGCACAAGCGACGAGAGTCGTGAGGAGGCCGCGGCGCGGCTACACAGGGATCTTGCAGAGTGGATTCCGGCCGACATGGACTTGGCGGCGTTCCGCGCTCTGTCGGTGTTCGATCCACCCGAAGGCGTGTCCCAAGAGCGGCCCAAGCCCTTTTCTTGCGACATCGACTTGGGAGCGCGCCGCGTTTCGGTAGGCATAGGGACGGTGGCGTCAATGAAAGGCCAGACACATTTGGCCACGCTCGTGCTTGAAGCCTTGGGTCACCCCAGCAAGAGGTTCGACTTGGCCGAAGCGTTTCCTGTTCTCGCAGGCCGAGCCCCGCCGACGTGGAAAGAATCGGTGCAACCCCAGATGCGTTTGTTGTACGTGGCCATGTCTCGCCCAACTAGTTTTTTGTGTCTTGCTGCCAACGCCGCACGCGTCCATTCCGACTGCGTAAATGCGCTGCGAGACAAAGGATGGGATGTGGAACACCTCGCAGCGTCGACTTGACGATCACTCAAAATGGCGAGGAATGAATCGTCGAGCTAGCGCCGAGCGGGATGTCGGTAGCTCATCATCAACCCAACTTCGATAGCCTGGGGAGCATGAATGGATCATCCAACCCAACCCAGGTTAAGCGGCTCGTACACCGCCAACCTCCTCGGCAACATCCCGGGCCTGATCAGGTTCGCGCGATCGTAGGCGTATCCGGCGAGTCCCACCACTCAGGAACAGGTACGCTCCCTCCATGGCCGCCGACCTTTCCTATCCGATACGCGCCGGGCGCGCCGAAGACCTGCCGCCAACTCCGGCCGAATGGACCATCGTGGACATTGGCTTTTCCCAGAAGCAGGCGAGCTGCGGCCTGCTTGAGGGTGACCACGAGCCTGTGAACCGCAACTTCGGTGATCTGCAGCGCACGCTGGTCGCGGCTGCACTTAGGAAGGGACTCCCACTGAACCTTGTCATCGAGGCGCCGTTGTCGATCGCCTTCGCGCCGAATGGGAATCCCGCGGGGCGTTCGATCGAGAAGCGCGGGAAGCAGCATCGCTACTGGCACGCAGGGCTTGGGACCACAGTGCTGCTGTCAGCTATGCACCTGCTGCGCGCGGTGGTCGATGCTCGACCGCAGCGCGAGATTCGATTGTTCGAAGGATTCGTTAGCTACAAGTCCAAAGGCAAGTCGAGTCACTGCGAGGACGTGCGCCAACTACGCGATGTCGCCTTCGGAAGATCGACGTCGGGGCGCATCGTCTGGCCCGACGAACTGAGGCTCGGCCCCGACGACCACTTGCACTCCGCGTTCGCGGTCGCAGGTATGGATCTCGGCGTTCCGCCGGTGCTATTGATCGCCGGCTGACCGCAAGTCTCAGCCCACGCACGCCGCCTGATTGCGCTCTGAGGATCGCCTTGCCCGAAGCCGCTTCGGGCCAAATTGGCCCGGTCGCATTTGACCGTGGTGGTGCTCTCGGTGACTACCCGATTACTCCCCGGCCCGCATGACAATCCAGGAAAGGACTCTATTTCCAATGTTCTCGTCAGCTCGGAGTAACTGAATCAGTCGCAGGCAAGGACTCTGTTGTTCACGGCGATGGGCCTTGCCTCGACATTCCGGGTACTTGCGAGCCGAACACGAAAGGACTTTATTCCCTAGCTACAGCGATCGCCGCCGCGATCGCCGGGAACGACCGCCACGCGCGACGGCGCGAAGCGCCGCGGCTGCACTGTTTCGCCACGAGCGGCCTGCCATGCTGCCTGTCTTTTGCTGGAGCCCGAGGATGTCCGCCGTCGTTCCAGTCGCCGCCGAGCGCCGCTTCGCCCCACGCCTGAACCGTCCGGGCTGCCCGTCGCGGGCCTGGCTTGCCGCGACCGCGTGGCTGGCCCTGGCCGCGCTGCTGACCGCCTGCGGGTCGGACCGACCGGGCGCGCAGCCGGCGCGCGGCGGGCAGGCCGAGGCGGAGCGCAGCCTGCCGGTGCGCGCCTACGTGGTCGAGCGGCGCACCCTGGAGCGCCACGTGCTGGTCGCCGGCACGGTCGAGCCGCTGCGCAGTATCCGGCTGGCCGCGCGCACCGACGGCGTGGTCGCCGAGGTGTCGGTCGAGGCCGGCGATCGTGTTCGCGCCGGGCAGCTGCTGGCGCGCATCGACGTCAGCGAGCAGTCGGCGGAGCTGGCCCGCGCCGAGGCGGCGCTGCGCGAGGCGCAAGCCAACTTCGACCGCCTCGCCGCGCTGCGCGAGCGCAGCTTCGTCGACGCCGCCAGCGTGCTCAGCGCGCGCTCGGCGCTCGACGTCGCGCAGGCGGACGTCGAGCTCTGGCGCACCCGCGTCGGGTTCGGGCGGATCGAGGCCAGCATCGACGGCTACGTGATCGAGCGGCTGATCGAGCCGGGGGCGGCGGTGGGCCGGCTGGCGCCGGCGTTCGCGCTTGCCGACCTCGACCGGCTGGTGCTGCGCCTGGGCGTGTCGGAGCTCGACGCGGCCGGCATCGCCGCGGGCACCCCGGTGCCGGTGAGCGTGGATGCGCTGGCCGATGCGGGGGTCGAAGCGCGGGTGCGGCGCGTGTTCCCGGCGGCCGATCCGGGCAGCCGGCTGGTCACGGTCGAACTCGACCTGCCCGAAGCGCATGCGCGCCACGGACTGCGTCCCGGCTACCTGGCGCGCGCGCGCTTCACGGTCGACACGCGCGCCGAGGTGCTGGCCGTCCCGGCCTCTGCGGTCGGCCTCGGCGAGCAACCCTACGTGATGGTCATCGACGCCGAGCAGCGGCTCGTCCGGCGCGCCGTCGCCACCGGCGTGGTGCGCGGCGAATGGCGCGAGGTGACCGGGGGCCTCGAGGCCGGCGACCGGGTCGTCGCGACCAGTCCGCTCGATCTCGCCGAAGGCACGCGCGTGCGCGTGGTGCAGACGGCGGAGAGCGGGACGTGAGCCGCCGCGAAGCGGGCGCGTCGGTGGAGGCGACCGAGCCGGTCCGCGCCACCCGCTACTACCGCGGACTGACCCACGCGGCGATCCGCCGTCCGATCGGCACCGCGGCGATCACCAGCGTGGTGCTGGTGCTCGGGCTGTTCTACGTCGGCCGCCTGCCGGTCGACCTGCTGCCCGAGGTGGTCTACCCGCTGATCCGGGTCGACGTCGCCTACACCGGCGTCGCGCCCGAGGTGATCGAGGAACAGGTGACCCGGCCGCTGGAGCGCCAGCTCGCCTCCACCGAGGGCCTGACCCTGATGGCCAGCGAGGCGGAGGAAGGGCGCACCGACGTCAGCCTGCTGTTCCGCTACGGCACCGACCTCGACCTGGCGCTGCAGAACGCCGCGCGCCTGCTCGAGCGCGCGCGCGGACAGCTGCCCGCCGACATCGATCCGCCGCGGCTGACCAAGTTCGACCCCGGCGCGCAGGCCGTGTTCGAGGCCGGCTTCTCGTCCAGCCTGCGCAGCGCGCGCGAGGTTCGCGACTGGCTCGACAGCAGGCTGGCCCCGCAGCTGCAGTCGGTACCCGGCGTATCCGGCGTGCTCAGCGTCGGCGGCCAGGAGCGCGAGCTGGAGGTGGTGGTCGACCAGCAGCGCCTGCGCGCCTACGGGCTGCGCCTGGCCGACGTCGCGGCGCAGCTGGCGGCGGAGAACCAGAACGTCGCCGCCGGCAACATCACCTCCGGCAGCCTCGACCTGCGCGCGCGCACCGAAGGACGCTTTCGTTGGGCCGACGACATCGGCCAGGTGCTGCTGCGCATCCCGGGCAGCGACGGACGCGTCCGCCTCGACCAGGTCGCCGAGGTGCGCGACGGCTTCCGCGAGCAGCGCGTGTTCGTGCGCCTCGACGGCGAGGCCGCGACCCAGCTGTCGGTGTTCAAGCAGCCCGACGCCAACACCGTGCAGGTGGTGGGCGAGCTGCAGGCGCGCCTCGACTCGCTGCGCGCCTCGGGCTTCATCCCCGAGGACATCGTGTTCAGCACCACCCGCGACGGCGCCTACTTCGTGCGCGGCTCGGTGGAATCGGTGGCCTCCGCGGCGATCCTGGGCGGCGTCCTGGCCATGCTGGTGGTGCTGTTCTTCCTCGGCAGCGTGCGTGGCAGCGTGGTGATCGGCCTGTCGATCCCGCTGGCGATCCTGGCCACCTTCGCGCTCATGGGCGGCGCCGGGCTGAGCCTCAACGTGATGAGCCTGGGCGGGCTGGCGCTGGGCGTGGGCCTGCTGCTCGACAATGCCATCGTGATGCTGGAGAACATCGAGCGGCACCGCAGGCGGCTGCGCGAGGATCCGGTCGAGGCGGCCCATGCGGGCGCCGACGAGGTGATCTCAGCGGTCATGGCGGGCACGCTCACCAACCTCGCCGCGGTGCTGCCCTTCCTGCTCATCACCGGCCTCGCGACGCTGGTGTTCCGCGAGCTGCTGGTGACCATCTCCTTCGCCGTGGTGGCCTCGCTTGCGGTGGCGCTGACCCTGGTGCCGATGCTGGCCGCGCAGATGGCGCGCCTGCGCTTCAGGTCCGGCTTCGACCGCAGCCTCGCGTTCCGCGCCTTCGACGGCGCGGTCGAGACGCTGATCGCCGGCTACCGCGGACTGCTCAGGCGGCTGCTGCCGCGGCGCTGGGCGGTCGTCGCCGGCAGCGTCGCCAGCGTGCTGATGGCGCTGCCGCTGGCGTCGAACCTCGGCAGCGAATTCCTGCCGCAGCTCGACGACGGCAGCCTCAATGCCCGCGTCGCCCTGCCCGCCGGCACCACCCCCGAGGAAACCGATCGCGCCACCCGCGCGGTCGAGGCGGCACTGCGCGAGCTGCCGCACGTGAGGAGCATCTTCACCGTGTCGGGCGGCAACGTCTGGGGCGGCACGGTGGCCGAGCGCGCCGGCCGCGGCTGGCTGTCGATCCAGCTCGAGGATGCGCGCGAGCGTCCCGACTGGCCGGTCGGCCGCTGGGCGCGGGAGGCGCAGCGCCGGGTCGCCGCGCTCGACATCGCCGGCGCCGACGTCGCGGTACGGACGAACGGCATCCGCGGCCTCAACTTCGGGCTGTCCGGCAACGACATGGAGCTCAAGGTCCTGGGGGAGGACATCCAGACGCTGCAGGCCCTGGCGCGGCAGGTGATCCGCGCGATCGAGGACATCCCCGGCCTCGAGGCGGTCGAGATGGACGACGAGGACCGTACGCCCGCGCTGCAGATCGAGGTCGACCGCGAGCGCGCCGCGGCGCTCGGCCTCGACGTGCGCGCGGTCGCGCAGTCGCTGCGCCAGGCGGTCACCGGGATGGTGCCGACCCGATTCAGCACCGGGGTCGACGAGTACGACGTGCGCGTCCGCCTGCCGCGCGAGGAGGTCGAGAACCTCGACCGGCTGGGCGAGGTCATCGTCGCCGACGGCGCCAACGGCCCGATCCAGGCGCGCCAGGTGGCCAGCTTCACCCTCGGCGAGGGCCCGGCCGAGATCGGCCGCGAGAACCAGCTGCGCATCCAGCGCATCGTCGGCAGCTTCAATACCTCCACCAACGACGTCGGCAGCATCATGGCGGAAGTCCAGCGTCGGCTCGCCGGCATCGAGTTCCCCGACCAGTACGGCGTGGCGCTGGGCGGCCAGTTCGAGACGCTCGAGGAGACCGAGCGCGAGATGAACATCGTCATCGTGCTGGCGCTGTTCCTGGTGTTCGTGGTGCTGGTCGTGCAGTACGAGCAGCTCACCAACCCGCTGGTCATCATGACCGCGGCGCCGCTGGCGCTGGGCGGTGCGCTGCTGGCGCTGTGGCTCTCGGCGACACCGCTGTCGGCGCCGGTGTTCCTGGGCGCGGTGCTGCTGATCGGCATCGTGGTCAACAACGCCATCCTCCTGGTCGAGTACGTCGAGCGCCGCCGCCTCGCCGGCGACGCCATCGAGGACGCCCTGGTCGAGGCCGGCGCGCTGCGCCTGCGGCCGATCCTGATGACCACGCTCACCACCGTCGTCGGCATGCTGCCGCTGGCGCTCGGGCTCGACGCGGGCGGCGCCCTGATGCAGCCGCTCGCGGTGGCGGTGGTGGGCGGCCTGCTGTCCTCGATGCTGCTGACGCTGCTGCTGGCGCCCTGCCTGTACCTGATCGCCCAGCCGGCCGCGCGCCGGCTGGCGAACTTCCTCACGCGACGGCGCACGGCACCGGCGACCGCGGGGCCGCAACGGCGATCCGCCTAGACGAACCCCACCACCCGCTCGATCGTCCAGAACGCGCCGCAGATCCCGACCGCGTACAGCGCCGCGGCCCGCGCGATGGCCTCGACGCGCAGGGTGCGCAGCATCGCCATCAGCGCGAGCACGACGGCGACGAAGGCAACCTGGCCGAGCTCCACGCCGAGGTTGAAGCCGAGCAGCGCCGGCCAGCGTTCGGCCTCGACGACGCCGAGCGCGCCGAGCGCGCTGGCGAAGCCCAGGCCGTGGACGAGGCCGAACAGCACCACCACGGCGAGCGCGCGGCCGAGCGTGCTTGCCGACCCGTCGGCGCGCGCCCTCAGGGCCTCGCGCGCCAGCAGCAGCACCGACAGCGCGATCAGCGCCTCGACCGGCGGCAGCGGCAGGCTGACGCGCTCGAAGAAGGCCAGGCCCATCGACAGCGAGTGGCCCAGCGTGAAGGCGGTGACGACTGCGAGCAGGCGCAGGCCGCGGAACAGCATGGCCAGGCAGAACACGAAGGCGAGGTGGTCCCAGCCGATGCCGATGTGGACCACGCCCTGCCACAGCATCGCCGGCAGCAGCGCCGACCAGGGCCGTGGCGGGCGCTCGACCGCGCCGAACGGCACGACGAGGCCGTCCGGGGAAGGCGGCAGCGCCATCTCGACCGGCGCCTCCAGCGCCAGCGTCAGGCGCGCGCCGTCGACCCGCCACGGCGTGCGGATCACCGCATCAGGCTCGACCGGCGCGCCGCAGCGGGCGCGCAGGGTCAGCTGCACCCCCTCGCCGAAGCCGCGCTGGGTGCGTGCGGTCTGGGCACAGCCGGGCGGCCAGCGGACCGGCGCGTCGAGGTCAACGGTGCGCGGCAGGCGCGCGACCAGCGCGTAGCCGTCGCCTGCTGCGTCCGGCTGCAGGCGCAGCTCGGCGAGGCTGAACACGTCGGCGGCGGCGGGCGCCGCGAGCAGCAGCAGGAGCAGCAGCGCACGACGCGCCGCCTCAATCATCGATGCGCACCGCGTAGCGCGCCTTGAGCTGTGCCACCCGGCGCTCGACGGCGGCGTCGATCTGCGCGGCGAGATAGTCCTGCTCGACCTGACCGCGCACCGCGTCGAACGGCAGCCGCTGGCCGGCGCGGCGCGCGCGCAGGCGGACGAAGTGCCAGCCCCGCGTCGAGGCGATCGGTCCCGACCACTCACCGACCGGCGCCCGCCAGAGCGCATCGACGAAGCCCGCCCCGAGCAGGCCGCGCAGCATGCTGCGGCCGTAGCCGGGGAAGTCATCGCCGTGGACGAACGGCTCGCCCACGACCGGCTCGCCGCGCTGCAGTCGGGCCAGCAGCGCCGCCGGATCGTCCGGCGCCTGCGCGAAGAACACGTGGGCGAAATCGGCACCGTCCTCGGCGACGTAATCGGCGGCGTGGGATGCGTAGTGGTCGACCAGCTGCTCGTCGGTCGGATCGGGCAGCAGGCCCGCCGCCTCGCGGCGCATCGCCGCGACCAGCACGGCGCGCACCTCGGCATCGTCGAGATGCACGCCGCGGTCGAGCGCGTCGCGCAGCAGCAGCTCGTCGGCCAGATGACGCTGGACCAGACGCTCGACGTCGCCCGGCGTGGCGGCGCGGCCGGCCAGCGTCTCGAACTCGGCGACCAGCGCGGCGCGGGTCGCGGCGTCGACCACCACCGGCGGCGCGCGCAGCGGCGCGGTCAGCGCGTAGGCGACGAACAGCAGCGCGCCGCCCAGCGCGAAGGCGAACAGCGGATCGCGCATTGCCTGCCGCGCGGCAGCGGCCGCCACGCCCGCGGCTACTCGCCCGCGCGCCGGCCGCCGGCGTAGTCGGGATCGACGACCTCCGCCTTGCCGCGCTTGGCGCCTTCGATGCCGGCTGCGGGCTGGCCGTGCTCGGTGGTCAGCTCGGACAGGAAGCCGGGCACGTCGATGCCCTGCTTGCGCATGGCGATGCCGGTCAGGCAGGCGTGCATGATGTAGTTGGCGTTGAGCGCCGAGCGGTAGCTGGTGTCGAGCAGCGGATCGAGCTCGACCAGGTCGAAGCCGATCAGGTCGTTCTCGGCGCACAGCCGGCGCACGATCGGCAGCGCCTCGCGCATGGTCAGGCCGCCGGGCACCGGCGTGCCGGTGCCGGGGAGATAGGCCGGATCGAGCACGTCGACGTCGAACGAGATGTAGAGCTTGCGGCCGTTCTCCTTCGCCTCGGCCAGCACGCGCTGCATCACCGCCTCCCAGCCGCGCTTCTCGACCTCGGCCATGGTGTGGTAGCGCACGCCGTTGTCGCGCATCCACTCGAAGCCTTCCTTGCCCGGCCACGCGCCGCGCAGGCCGACCTGGATGAAGTGGCGGCCCTCGACGTGGCCTTCCTTCACCGCGCGGTAGACCGGCGCGCCGTGGTTGATGAAGTGCGGGCCGTCGCGACCGGCGTCGTAGTGGGCGTCGAAGTGGATCACGCCGAAGCTGCCCTTGCCGTGGACGTCGGCCAGGCCGGCGATGTTCGGGTACTCGAGGCTGTGATCGCCACCGATGATGAACGGGATGGCGCCGGTGCGGGCGATCTCGGCGACCCGCTCGCGCACGTGCTGCATGCTGCGCTCGGTGCTCAGGTTGTCGATGGCGATGTCGCCGTAGTCGACGATGCTGAGCACCTCGGAGGGATTGACCAGCGTGTTCATGTCGACGCCGGCGCCGCCCGGGTGGTTGCGCATCGCCTGCGGCCCGAAGCGCTGGCCGCGGTAGTACGAGCCCATGTCCAGCGGCGCGCCGACGATGGCGACCTCGACGCCGCCGGCGACGAGGTCCTCGGGATAGATCGCCAGCGGTGCGCCGCCGAAGGTGCGCACGCCGTGGCCGCGCGGGTTCACGTAGTAGCTCAGGTGGATCGGTCCCGGCTCGCGCTTCGGGCCGAAGCTCTCCGGCCGGCGCACCTTCCAGCCGTTGAAGTCGGGCGCGTCGGTGCGCAGCGGGATCGCCGCCATGTCGCTGTCCGCATCGAACTTGCGCGCCTCGACCACGGCGAGCATGCCGTCGACGTAGGCCTCGATCTCGGCCGGCGACTTGTCGCGCAGACGCAGGTGCAGCCTCTCGCGGCTGCCGGCGAAGCCCTCGGCCTTGTCCGACAGCAGGAACTCGCGCTTCTCCTGAGCCAGCCCGGCGATCTTTTCCGCGAGCCAGGGCGGGGCTTCGGCGGGCGCGGGCGGATCGGGCTCGGCCGCGGTGACGGCTGCGGTGACGCCGAGCGCAAGCAGCCACAGGGTGAGACGGGGCGCCGCCCGACGGAAGGCGCGAGCGAGAGCGGTCATGCGCATGCCTGGTGTCCGGCCGGTCGGCTGCGGCGAGCCTACGCCGATTCGATGCGCACGGCCACGCCGGGCGGTGCCGATGCCCGGAGGCTGCGAAAGCCGCGCATGCCGTCCCGGCGTCGGGCTGCACGGTGCCTGCACAATCGCGGCGCAGGGTGTGCGGCAGTCGCCACCCGGATCCGCCATGCGCCCGAATCCCGTACCCTCGACCCTGTCGCGCCTGCTCGCGGTTGCCGCCCTTGCGCACGGCACGGCGACGCTCGCACAGGCACCGCCGCCTCCGCCGCCGTTGTCGCCGCTGGGCGCCGCGCCGGTGCCGGCGGCCAATCCGCAGACGCCGGCCAAGATCGCGCTGGGCCAGGCGCTGTTCTGGGACGAGCAGCTGTCGGTCACCGGCACGGTCGCCTGTGGCACCTGCCACGCACTGGCGGCGGGCGGCTCGGACCCGCGCCTGCCCGCGGCCAGCCTGCAGAGCCGTCATCCCGGCGGCGACGGCGTGTTCGGCAGCGCCGACGACGCGATCGGCGCGCTCGGCGTGCCGCTGCACGCCGCCGATGGCCGCTATCTGGGCGCGCCGGTGTTCGGCATGGCGCCGCAGGTCGGCACGCGGCAGTCCATTTCCGCGGTCAACGCCGCCTTTCCGCCGCTGCTGTTCTGGGACGGTCGCGCGCGCAGCGACTTCATCGATCCGTCCACCGGGCAGACCCTGATCGCCGCCGGCGGCGCGCTGGAGAACCAGGCGCTCGGACCGCTGGTGAACGCCGTCGAGATGGCCCACGCCGGCGGCACGCTGGCCGACATGCAGGCGCGCATCGCCGGGATCGTGCCGCTGCGCCTGGCCGCGTCGGTGCCGGCGGCGCTGTCGGAGTGGATCGACGGTCGCGACTATCCGGCGCTGTTCACCGAGGTGTTCGGCAGCGCCGGGATCAGCGCCGCACGGATCGCCATGGCGCTGGCCAGCTACCAGCGCAGCCTGGTCGCCAACCAGACCCCGCACGATCTGGAGCAGGCCGGCACACCCGCACTGACCCCGCTCGAGCGGCAGGGGCGCCAGGTGTTCCTGCAGGCCGGCTGCAATCGCTGCCACGGCGGCGCGCTGCTCAGCGACAACGCGTTCCACTACATCGGCGTGCGTCCGCCGAACGCCGATCCCGGGCGGATGGCGGTCACCGGACTCGCCGGCGACCGCGGGCGGATGCGCACGCCCGGCCTGCGTGGCGTCGAGCTGTCGGCGCCCTACATGGCCGACGGCCGCTTCGCCACGCTGGAAGAGGTCATCGAGTTCTACGATCGCGGCGGCGACTTCAGCGCGCCCAACAGGGCGCCGCAGATCACCCCGCTGGGCCTGAGCGCGGGCCAGAAGACCGCGCTGGCGGCCTTCCTGCGCCGGCCGCTGACCGATCCGCGGCTGGTCGCCGAGAGCGGTCCGTTCGCGCGTCCGCATCTGTACTCGGAATCGGACGCCGTGCCGCAGCCGACCGGCGCGGCGGTCGCCGGCGGCGGCGGGCGACTGCCGCGACTGGTCGCGATCGAACCGCCGCTGGCCGGCAGCGATGCCTTCACCGTGGCGGTCGAGAACGCGGCGGCGAACGCGCCGGCACGGGCATTGGTCGACCTGGTGCTGCCCGCCGACGCCGGGGCCGCGACGCTGGTGTCCGCGGACTTCACGCTTTCGGCGCAGGGCGCAGGCTCGGTCGATCTCCCACTGCCCGACGATCGCCTGCTCGCCGGAGAGGATCTGTACGTGCGCATCTTCGTCGCCGACGACGCGGCGGCCGGAGGCTGGTCGGCCACCGCGGCCGCGCGCTTCCGGCTGATGGAGCTGAGCGCCGGCATCTTCGGCGACGGCTTCGGCGACTGAGCCGGCCGGCGCGCGCAGCCGCTACGCTGGCGTCACCGTCGTCCCGATGACTCCCATGCGCACGCGTCTGTGGCACCGCTGGTTCCTGCTCTCCGCCGGCCTCGTGCTGCTGGCGCTGGCGGCGATGCTGGTGGCGCAGGAGCGCAGCTTCCGCCGCGGCCTGCTGGCCCATGCCAGCGCGCTCGAGCAATCGCGGCTCGGACCGATCGTCGAGCGGCTCGCCGCCGAGCACGCCGAGGCCGGCGGCTGGTGGCGCCTGCTGCGGCATCCGCCGCGCTGGCATGCGGCGATCCACGGCGAGGCCCTCCCGCCGCCGCCCGAGCGCCTCGGACCGCGCGAGGGTCGCGGTCCACCCGGCCCGCCCGGGCAGCGCCCGCCGCTGCCGGCCGAACCGCTGGGCTTCGGGCGTCGCCTGAGCCTGCTCGACACCGCCCAGCGCCCGCTGCGCGGCGAGCCGCCCGCGCCCGACGCCGTCCTGCGGCCGATCGAGACGGGCGGCGCCGTGGTCGGCTATCTCGCCCTGGCGCCACTCCCCACGCTCAGCGAGTCCATCGACCTCGAGTTCGCCGCGGCGCAGCGCCGCCAGGCCCTCATCATCGCGCTGGCGGTGCTGGCCGCCTCGCTGCTGGCCTCCTGGCTGCTGTCGCGCAGCCTGCTCCGGCGAATGGGCCAGCTCACCGAAGCCACCCGCCGACTCGCCGCCGGCGACCTCGACGTGCGCATCGCTGCCGGACCCGGCGGCGACGAACTGGTCGCGCTGGCCCGCGACTTCGACCGCATGGCCGAGGCGCTGCAGCGCGGCCGCGCCGCGCGTGATCGCTGGATCGCCGACATCTCGCACGAACTGCGCACGCCGCTGACCGTGCTGCGCGGCGAGCTGCAGGCGCTGCAGGACGGCATCCGGCCGCTCACCCGCGAGGCGCTGGATTCGCTCGACGCGGAAGCCGGGCGCCTGGCGAAGCGGATCGACGATCTGTACACGCTGGCGCTGTCGGACAGTGGCGGCCTCGCCTACCGGTTCGCGCCGCTCGATCTCGCGGCGCTGCTCGGCGGGCTCGTCGACAGCCGTCGCGATGCCTTCGCCCGCGCCGGCCTGGCGCTGGCGAGCGAGTTTCCGCCCCGCGCGCCGGTCGAGCGCGGCGACGCCGCGCGGCTGGAGCAGCTGTTCGGCAACCTGCTCGACAACGCGCTGCGCTACACGGCCGCCGGCGGGCGCGTCGTGCTGCGGCTGGCCGACGCCGGCGACGCGCGCTGGCGGGTCGACGTCGACGACAGCGCGCCGGGCGTCTCGCCCGACGAGCTTGCCCGCCTGGGCGAGCGCCATTTCCGCGCCGCCTCCGGCCTCGCGCTGTCGGCCTCCGGCAGCGGCCTCGGGCTCGCCATCGCCCGCAACATCGCCGCGGCGCACGGCGGCACCATCCACTACGCGGCCTCGTCGCTGGGCGGCCTGCACGTTCGCGTCGATCTGCCGCGCGAGGGCCCCGGCCGATGAGCGCACGGGTGATGGTGGTCGAGGACGAGGCCAAGATCGCCGCGCTGCTGCGCGACTATCTGCTGGCCGACGGCTTCGAGGTGCGCTGCTGCGCCGACGGCGTCAGCGCGATCGGTCAGATCCTCGCCTGGCCGGCCGAAGTCGTCGTGCTCGACGTGCGCCTGCCGGGGCGCGACGGCTTCGAGGTCTGCCGCGCCCTGCGCGCCGAGAGCGCCGTGCCGGTGCTGATGCTGACCGCACGCATCGAGGAGGCCGACCGGATCCGTGGCCTCGATCTCGGCGCCGACGACTACGTCTGCAAGCCGTTCAGCCCGCGCGAGGTGGTGGCGCGGGTGCGCGCCCTGCTGCGTCGCGCCCAGACGGGTGGCCAGCCGAATGCGGGCCTGCAGCTCGACGAGCAGGCCCATGACGCGCGCTGGCAGGGTCGGCCGCTGGGCCTGACGCCGGTCGAATTCCGCCTGTTGCGCGCGCTGGCGCGCCGACCCGGGCAGGTGCTCAACCGCCAGCAGCTGATCGACGCCGCCTACGACGACCACCGGATCGTCAGCGAGCGCACCGTCGACAGCCACCTGAAGAACGTCCGCCGCAAGCTGGCCAGCGCCGGCGCCGCGGAGGACGCGATCGAGGGCGTGTACGGCCTGGGCTACCGGTTCGGTCGCGCAGCCGAGGTCTGATCCCGTGCGTCGGTCCGGCCAAGGCGCTGCCAGCAGCCGCCGGCGGCGAGTGCTGACTTCGGTTTCGCCGGTCGACGTGGCTATCTTCGGCGCAACGGGCATCCGCCCGTCGCCGCGAGGAGGCCGCATGCAGGCACTCAAGCAGGGCTCCGCCACGTCGCTGTGGCATGAACTGGTCCGCGAGGGCGAGGCCCGGCGCCGGCTGGCGCTGGGCGAGACGCTCGAGGCCTACCTGGTATTCGCGCTGATGCGTCATCTCGGCGACGCCGCGCTGGCGCGGCGCACGATGGCGCTGGACTGGCTGGCCGCGCACGAGCGGCCGGTCACCCCGGACCGGCTGCGCGACGTCGGCGACCGCTGCCTGCTGATCGCCGGCCTGTTCCCCCGACTGGCCGGCCGGCGCCGGGTCAGCAACGACTACTTCGTCGACCTCGGTCGCGGCGCCTATGCGTCGGCCGCGCAGCGCGCGCCGCGCTGCGAGCGCGATCTGTTCGGCCAGCTCGCCGAAGGCTTCCGCTCGCTGGTCGACGTGCTCGGCGCGGTGCGCCACGATGCCGCCGACCTGCCGCTTGCCGCGCCCGCTCAGACCGCACAGGTGCGCGCCCTGCACTGAGTGATCGGCGCGCCGTCTTGCCGGCGCGCGGTCCGCCGGCACAGACTGCGCGGGCATGGACGCCCCCGACTACACCACGCTGCGCCCGGCCATCCGCAGGCTCGATCCGCGACCGCATCCGGCCGTCGCCCTGACCGCTGCCGGGCTGCCGCTGCTGGGGGTCGTGCTTTTCGACTGGTCGGTCGCCGCCATGATCGGCCTGTACTGGGCCGAGAACCTGGTGATCGGCCTGTTCCACGTCGGCAAGATCCTCGCGGCCCACGGGCGCAGCGACGATCCGGCAATGCTCCGCGCGCTGCGGGCGAATCCCGACTTCACGCCCGAACAGCGCCAGGCGCAGCTCGACACGACGCACCGCATCCAGCACGCCATCATGCCGGGCCTGTTCGTCGTCCATTACGGGCTGTTCTGCCTCGGCCACGCCGTGGTGATCGCCTTCGTCTTCGACGGCGCCTTCGCCCAGCTCGGCAGCGCGCTCGGGCTGGTCGCGCTGGTCCTGTTCGCAGCGCAGCAGGGCATCGAGCTGCATCGCGTGCGCGGCGACGCCGGGATCCGTGCGCTGCCGCGCGGCGTCGTCATGTTCCAGCCCTACGCGCGGGTGGTCGTGCTGCACGTAGCACTGCTGCTGGCTGCGCTGCCGGCGCTGTTCGGAGCGCACCTGGTCGCCGCGCTGGTGATCGCGGCGATCAAGCTCGGCGCCGACCTGACCGGCGTGTTCTCGCTGTCCGCGCTGCTCCAGCGCGCGATCGAAAAGCGCGCCGCCATCCAGGGTTGAGCGCGCCACGGCCGCCTTCAACGTCCATCCGGAGAGTCCATGCCCATGCCCATGCGCATCTGCGTCTACGCCGCCTCCAGCGACCAGTGCGATCCCGCCTATCACGCCGCCGCGCGCCGGCTGGGCGTGCTGCTCGGCGAGGCCGGCTGCACGCTGGTCTACGGCGGCGGCTCGTCGGGCTCGATGGGCGCGGTCGCCGACGGCGCGTTGTCGGCCGGCGGCGAGGTCGTCGGCATCCTGCCGCGCTTCATGGCCGACCTCGAATGGGGTCATCCCGGACTGACCCGGCTGGAGCTGGTCGAGGACATGCGCGAGCGCAAGCACCGGCTGCTGACCGGCTCCGATGCGGTGGTCGCCGTGCCCGGCGGCTGCGGCACGCTGGAGGAGCTGTTCGAGGCGCTGACCCTGAAACGGCTCGGCCTGTACTTCAACCCGATCGTGCTGCTCGACACGCGCGGCTTCTACGCGCCGCTGGATGCCTTCATGGCGCAGGTGATCGGCGAGCGCTTCATGAATCCCGAACACGCCGACATGTGGTCGCGGGTGGCCGAGCCCGAGGAGGTGCTGCCGCGGATCCGCGCGACGCCGCGCTGGCGGGAAGATGCGCGCCAGCGCGCGGTGGTGCGCGCCGACGGAGGCTGACCGGCGACCTGCTACTCGTCGCTGCCGGGTGATGGCTCCTCGGCCGGGTCGTCGAACCCGAGCGCAGCGTCCGCACTCTCGGCCGACGCCTCGCCGTCGGCGGCGAACTCCGCGCCGCTGCGCTCGACCACCACCCCGGCGGCGCGGCCGCGCGGCGTCGGCAGCAGCGCGACGGCGGCATCGACGGCGACCAGCAGCTCGCTGCGCCGTTCGTCGGAAACCTGCTGCCAGTGGCATTCGAGCACCGCCCCTTCCAGCGCGTAGAGCAGGTTCAGGCTGGGCCGGAAACCGGCCCGCTTGATCTTGACGAAGGCGCCGACCGCGCCGTGCTCGAGCAGGTCGGCGCGGCTGCGGATGCCGACCTGGCGCAGCCAGGCCGCCGACTTCGGCCCGACGTTCATCAGCTTCTCGCCTGCAGTGCGCGCCATGGTCAGTCCGAGGCTTCGAGGAAGAGTGCAGCGAGGGACTCGATGCCGCGCTGGTCCTCGGCGTCGAACCGGTCGAGGCGCGGGCTGTCGAGGTCGAACACCCCGACCAGCGCGTCGCCGCGGTAGAGCGGCACCACCAGCTCCGAACGCGAGGCGCTGTCGCAGGGGATGTGGCCGGGAAAGGCATCGACGTCGGCCACGCGCTGGGTGCGGCGCGTGCTGGCCGCGGCGCCGCAGACGCCGCGGTCGAGCGCGATGCGCACGCAGGCCGGCAGGCCCTGGAAGGGGCCGACCACCAGCTCGCGGCCGTCGAAGAAGTAGAAGCCGACCCAGTTGAGGTCGGGCAGCGCGTGGAACACCAGCGCCGACAGGTTGGCCGCGTTGGCGATGCGGTCGCGCTCGCCGTGCAGCAGGCCGCGCGCCTGGGCGATCAGCTGTTCGTACTGTTCGGGCTTGCTGCCGCTGAGCGTGTGATTGGCGAACATCGCGCGTCCTTCCCGGGGCCGCGATTCTAGCCCGCCGCCGCGGCCGCTGCCGATGCGGCGTGGGTGCATGCGAGAATCGCGGCGCCCCCCGCGATCGTCGCTCGATGTCCTTCGGCCTCTACGTCACGGGCACCGACACCGGTGCCGGCAAGACCTTCTGTTCCGTCGCGCTGGTCCACGCGCTGCGCGGCCGCGACCTCGCCGTCGCCGGCATGAAGCCGCTGGCCAGCGGCTGCGAGCAGACCGACGAAGGCCCGCGCAACGATGACGCGCTGGCGCTGCAGGCCGCGAGCGAACCCCGGCCCGCTTACGCGGACGTCAACCCGATCGCGCTGCGCGAGCCCACCGCACCGGAGATCGCGGCCGCGCACCAGGGCACGGAGGTCGATCTGTCGCCGGTGCGCGCGGCGTACGCGCGGCTGGCGCAGTCGCACCGGGTGGTCGTGGTCGAGGGCGTGGGCGGCTGGCTGGCGCCGCTGTCGCGCGAGCTGATGCAGCGCGACCTGGTCGCGGCGCTCGGCCTGCCGGCGGTGCTGGTCGTCGGCCTGCGGCTGGGCTGCATCAACCACGCGCTGCTCACCCAGCGCGCGCTGCGCGCCGACGGCGTGGCGCTGCTCGGCTGGATCGGCAGCGCAGTCGATCCGGCGATGGACTTCCGCGCCGAGACGGTCGCGATCCTGCGCCGCCGCCTCGCGGTGCCCTGCATGGGCGTGCTCGACCACGGCCTCGATGCGCCGGCTGCCGCCGATCGGATCGACCTCGCGCCGCTGGCGGCGCAGCTGGCCGGCTGAGGGCTCGAGGTTCGCTCGGGCTCGAAGGTCGGCCAGAGCTGGCTCGACTTCGGGTCGAGCACGCAAGTGCCTGACCCGGCGGTTCGGAGCCTGGCCCCGCGCAGCCGCGTCGCGGCCGAACGAGTCCGGGCGTGTGCCGGACTGGCGGAGGGAGAAATGCACGGGACGTGCATTTCCTCGACGACTCTCGAGCCGCCCCGCCTCAGCGCGGCAGGCGCAGGCTGAAGCGGGCGCCGCCGCCGGGATTAGGCTCGGCGGCGAGCGTTCCGCCGTGCTCCTCGGCGATCTTGCGGACGATGGCGAGCCCGAGCCCGGTGCCCTTGGCCTTGGTGCTGCGGTAGGGTTCGAACCAGGAAGCGTCGAAGCCTTCCGGCAGGCCCGGCCCGTCGTCGGCCACGGCCAGCTCGACGAAGCGCTGGCCGCCATCCTGGCGCTCGGCGGCGCATACCTCGATGCGCAGCGCAGTGCGCTCCGCGCCTGCCTCCTGGGCGTTCTTGATCAGGTTGTGCAGCACCTGGCGCAGCCGTCCCGCGTCGGCGTCGACGCGCGGCAGGTCCGGCGCGACGTTCGCCACCACCGCGCAGCGCGGGTCGCCCTGGTAGAGCTCGACGACGTCGCCGACCAGCGTCCCGAGGTCGACCGCGCCGCGGGTGAGCTGCGGCGTGCGCGCGTAGTCGCCGAAGGCATTGACCAGGGTCTTCAGCGCGTCGACCTGGGCGACGATGGTGTGGGTGGCGCGATCGACCACCTCGGCCTCGCCGGCGTCGAGGCGCGGCATCACCCGGCGGCGCAGGCGTTCGGCGGCGAGCTGGATCGGCGTCAGCGGATTCTTGACCTCGTGGGCGAGGCGCTGGGCGACCTCGCCCCAGGCGGCGTCGCGGCGGGCGCGGTCGATCGCGGTGGTGTCGTCGAACACCAGCACCCAGCCGGCGTCGGGCAGGCGCGCGCCGCGCAGCAGGAATTGCCGGCCGCCGGCCTCGGCGCCGAGGCTGACCTCCTCGCGGAACTCGCGCACGCCCTCGGCGCGGCGGGTAGCCACCCGGGCCGCGAGCACGGCCAGCGCCGGCGACGCGCCGGGCGCATCGAGCGCGGCGCCGACGCGCGCCGCGAGGTCGCATTCGAGCAGGGTCGCCGCCGCGGCGTTGGCGCTGCGCAGGCAGGCGTCGCCGTCGAGCACGAGCACGCCCGACGACAGCCGCGCCAGCACCGTCTCGAGGAACGCCCGCTGGCGCTCGGTTTCCTCGCTGCTGCGGCGGGCCTCGCCGCGACTGCGGTCGAGTTCGTCCACCATCCGGTTGAAGCTCTTCGCCAGGAACGCCAGCTCGTCGTCGCCGACCTCGGGGACACGCGCATCGAAGCGGCCCTCGCCGACCGCGCGGGTCGCCGCGGCCAGCCGCGCCACCGGCGCGACGATGCGCCGCGCCACGTCGAAGGCGAGCAGGATGGCCAGCAGCGCCGACACCAGCAGCACCAGGGTGAGGATCAGCTGGAAGGCGATCTTCAGGGCCTCGCGCAGGAACACCGCCCGGCGCGCCGCGGCGGCGTGCTGCTCGATGCGCTGCAGGCGCTGCGCGTAGCCCTCAGGCAGCGCGAACAGTCCCTGCAGGATGCGCCCGCGGCCACCGCCCTCGATCGGCAGCAGCACGCGCAGGCGCAGCGCGTCGTTCTCGACCTCGGTCTCGGCATAGTGCCCGCGGGCGAACAGCTGCACGCGCATCGCCTCGCCCGGCGGTGCCGACACCAGCGCGCGCGGATCGGAAGCGGCGATCGCGCGCAGGCGGCCGTCGCTACTGTAGACCGCGAACTGGCGGGCGCTGCCGGCATCGATGGCGGACTCGATGGCGGCGGCGATCTCGGCCTCGGGCAGGCCGCGCAACGATTCGGCGAGCGCGCGGGTTTCCGTCTCGGCGGCGCGCAGCCGGTCGTCGAGGTACTGCCGGCCGAGCGCCAGCGCCTCGTCGAGCGCCGCAGGCGTGTTCGCCGTCATCCAGGTGTCGACGGTGGCGGCGACGAAGCGCACGCCGAAGGCGTACACCAGCGCCAGCGGCGGCAGCGCCAGCAGCAGCAGGAAGGCGAGCAGGCGGCGACGCAGGCGGGCACCGGCGACGCCGGCGCGGACGTCGCGCCACAGCCGCCACAGGCGCGACACGATGGCGATGGCCAGCGCCAGCAGCGAGAGCGCCGCCAGCGCGAACACCCAGGGATAGGCAGAAGCGTAGCGCTGGCCGAGGCCTTCGGCGTTGGCCGCGAGGTAGAGCGAGACGAGCAGCAGCAGCCCGAGGGCGAGCCCGAGCACGGCCCAGCCCAGGCGAACGCTCAGCCGACGCCGGGCCATGTCGCGGTCGGCGAACGCATCCGCCAGTCGGCGGGACGCAGCAGCGCCGGCAGGCGCAGCGGCAGCGGCAGCACGGCGAGGTCGAGCCGCACCTGGACCGAGCCCGGGCAACGCGCGGCGGCGGCGTCGCCCAGCGGCAGGCGCAGCCGATCGAGCGCTGCGAGCAGCGCGCTGCGGCGCACGAAGTAGCGGCGCTCGCCGCTGTCCGGGCGCAGCTCGTAGCGCCGGGTGAGCGCCGAGTAGCGAAGCTCGACCATCACTTCGCTGGCCGACTCGCAGGCACGCAGCCGATAGGCCAGGCGCAGCGGGATGCCGGCGTCGAGCGCGTCGAGCATCGCCTGCGAGGGCTGCAGCCGCTGCACCACGTCGAGGGTGGCGCGGCCGTCGGCCGCCAGCGGCGTCGCACTGACCACTTCCGCGCGCTGGGTCGAATGGCCCGCGCAACCGGCGAGTCCGGCAGCGAGCAGCGCGGACAGGAGCGGCGCGCGCACCGCCTCAGCCGCGTACCAGCGCCGCATGGAAGAACCCGTCGCCGCCGCCCTCGCCGGGCAGGCGCTGCGCGCCTGCGCCGGCGGGCCGTCCGAACACGGCGGGATCGAGCGGTACGGCGCGGGCGTCGCGATGGCGGGTGAGGAAGGCATCGATCTGCCGCGCGTTCTCGTCCGGAAGGATCGAGCAGGTCGCATAGACTAGTCGCCCACCGGGTGCGAGCAAAGGCCACAGGGCGTCGAGCAGGCGCGCCTGCAGCGCGACCAGCGGCGCGAGGTCGGCGGCGCGGCGATGCCGGCGGATGTCCGGCTGGCGACGCAGGATGCCGGTCGCCGAGCAGGGCGCATCGAGCAGGATGCGGTCGAAGCGACGGCCGTCCCACCACGACGCAGGCTCGGCGGCATCGGCGCAGCGCAGGGTCGCGGCGAGGCCCAGCCGATCGAGCGCGGGGCCGACGCGCGCCAGGCGCGCCGGGTCGGCATCCAGCGCCAGCAGGTCGAGGCCGTCGACCGCCTCGAGCAGGGCCGCCGCCTTGCCGCCCGGCGCGGCGCAGGCGTCGAGGACGCGCTGGCCGGGGCGCGGGTCGAGCGCGGCAACGCAGCGCTGCGCGGCCATGTCCTGCACCGAGCACAGGCCTTCGGCCCAGCCGGGCAGCCGGGACGGCGGCGGCGCGTCGTCCAGCCGCAGCGCGCACGGCAGATCGGGGTCGCGCGACACGGCGAGGCCTGTCGCCTGCAGACGCTCGACGTAGGCCTCCGGCGCGATGCGCCGACGATTGACCCGCAGCCACAGCGGCGGCTGCCTCGCGGCCGCGGCGAAGACGGCGTCGGCGTCGTCCGGCCAGGCGGCGCGCACGGCGTCGATCAGCCAGCGCGGATGGCCGAGGCGCGCCTCCTCGTCGCCTTCGATCTGCGCCAGCAGCGCGTCGCGCTCGCGCAGGAATCGCCTGAGCACGGCGTTGACCAGCCCGGCATGGCGTACGCGTCCGAGCGCGCGCGCCGCGCCGACGCAGGCATCCACCGCCGCGTGCGGCGACAGGCCCAGCGCGTCGAGCTGGGCTAGGCCCACCAACAGCAGCGCGTGGACGTCCCGCTCGCCGCGCGGCAGCGGCTTCGTCAACAGCAGGCGCAGCAGCGCCTGGTAGCGGAAGACGCCGCGGCAGGCGGCATAGGTACATGCCTCGACCAGCGCGCGATCGCGACCGTCGAGGGTATCGGGCAGCGCCGCGAGCACGGCGCGCAGGGAGGCGCCGTCGAGGATGCGCGCCATCGCGCGGGCGGCCTCGGCGCGCGCCGCCGCGCCCGGCGCGCTCACGCCGGCGGCACGCCGCGCAGGTCGGAGCGGGCGTTGAGGAAGTCCCGCACCGGGAGCACCCTGCCGCCCTCGCGCTGCAGCTCGAGCAGGCGCAGCGCGCCCTCGCCGCAGGCGACGTCGATGCCCCCGACGCCGGCCGCCAGCAGCGTGCCCGGCACGGCGCCGTCACGACCCTCGACGGCGATCGCGCGATGGATCCGCAGGCGTTCCCCGGCCAGCTCCGCCTCGGCGATCGGCCACGGCCGGAAGGCGCGGACGCGGCGGGCGAGTAGCGCTGCCGGCTGGGTCCAGTCGATCCGCGCCTCGGCCTTGTCCAGCTTGTGCGCATAGGTGACGCCCTGGTCCGGCTGCGGGCGCGCCTGCGGCACCAGTCCAGCGCGCAGCAGGCCCAGACCGTCGCCCAGCACCTCCGCCCCGAGCAGCGCGAGCCGATCATGGAGCTGCGCAGAATCCTCGTCGTCCGCGATCGGCGTGCGCAGCGACAGCAGCACCGGGCCGGTGTCGAGCCCGCGCTCCATCTTCATCAGGCACACGCCGGTCTCGGCGTCGCCGGCTTCGATCGCGCGCTGGATCGGCGCCGCGCCGCGCCAGCGCGGCAGCAGCGAGGCGTGGACGTTCCAGCAGCCAAAGCGCGGGATCGCCAGCACCCTGGCCGGCAGCAGCAGGCCGTAGGCGACCACGACGATGAGGTCCGGCGCCAGCGCCCGCAGCGCGTCCTGGGTGGCCGGATCGCGCAGGGTCTCGGGCTGCCGCACCTCGATGCCGACGGCCTGCGCAGCCTGCTTGACCGGCGATGCCTCGAGCCTGCGGCCGCGCCCGGTGGGCCGATCAGGCTGGGTGTAGACCGCCAGCGGCCGGTCCGGGCCGCGCAGCAGCACCTCGAGGCAGGGAACGGCGAACGCCGGCGTGCCGGCGAAGACGATGCGCAGCGGCACGCCGACGTGGCGCCGGTCAGGCGGCGGAAGCGCGGCGCTGCTTGGCCAGCTTGCGGCGGACCATCTCGCGCTTGAGGGGCGAGAGGTAGTCGACGAACAGCTTGCCGTCGAGGTGGTCCATCTCGTGCTGGATGCAGACCGCCAGCAGGCCGTCGGCCTCGGTCTCGCAAGGCGAGCCGTGGCGGTCCAGATGGCGCACGCGGATACGGTCGAAGCGGTTCACGTCGGCGAAGATCCCGGGCACCGACAGGCAGCCCTCCTGGTGCACCTGCACGCCGTCGTGGCCGACGATCTCGGGATTGACGAAGACGCGCGGGTCGCTGCGGTCCTCGCTGACGTCGATCACCATGAAGCGCAGGTGGACGTCGACCTGGCTGGCCGCCAGCCCGATGCCCGGCGCGGCGTACATGGTCTCGAACATGTCGTCGACCAGCTGCTGGAAGGCCGGCGTCAGGTCGGCAGCCGCCACCGGCCGCGCCTTGGTGCGCAGACGGGGATCGGGAAACTCGAGGATTTCCAATTTCGCCATGGCGGGGATCTGGGGGCGCCGGACGGCGCACGCAAGCCTGTGTTGGGCGTATTCTAACCCTGCGAAAGGCCGCCCGCCGACGCCTCTCGTTTCCGTCCATCCTTTGGGCTATAGTGCGGCAACCTGCTGGGGAAACAGGTACATGGCAGCCATGCTTAAAAAACTTCTTGCAGTTGTCGCCGCCGCGCTCATCACCGTCGGCGGATATGCGATGGCGGTCGAACTTCGCGACGACCATCCGGACGAATACGTCGTCAAGAAGGGCGACACGCTCTGGAGCATCGCCGGGCGGTTCCTCCACGAGCCGTGGCTCTGGCCGGAGATCTGGCAGGCCAATCCGCAGATCGAGAATCCCCACCTCATCTACCCCGGTGACGTGATCAGCCTCGCCTATCTGGGCGATCGCCCCACGCTCAAGGTCACCAAGCTCTCGCCGCAGGTCCGGCGCGACCCGCTCACCGCGATTCCCGCCGTGCCGCTGGCCGACATCGAGCCGTTCCTGCGCAAGGCGCGGGTGATCGACAAGGACACCCTCGAGGGGCTGCCGTACGTGCTGGCGCTGGAAGAGGACCGGCTGCGCGCGACCTCGCAGCAGGTCGCCTACGTCCGCGGCGGCGATTTCCGCCCGGGGCAGGAGTTCGCCATCGTCCGGCCGACCGTCCGCTACGCCGTGCATCCGCACCCGGTGACCGAGCACCCCCGCCTGAAGCGTGACCCGTACTCGCGGGCGCGCGGCCTGGAGCCGCACACCTCGGGCATCGAGTGGGCCTATTTCGCCGCATCCGACAATGGCTTCGAGGTGCTCGGCTACGAAGTGATGGAGCTGACCACCGGCACCGTCACCCGCGGCGGCGACCCCGCCACGGTGCTGCTTGCCGACCAGGGCATGGAGGTCAAGAACGGCGACCTGCTGATGCCGGTCGATCGCCGCCCGTTCGACCTGTCCTTCCAGCCGCGCGCGCCGCGCTCGGTGCCCGCCGACATGCGCGTGCTGGCGCACACCGACCGCCTGATGTACGGCGGACCGAAGGACGTGGTGGCGCTGTCAGCCGGCGCCCGCGACGGCGTGGAGAACGGCCAGGTCTACGGCATCTACCGGCCGGGCGAGCGCGTCCGCGACGACGTCGAGCACAAGTACCGCATCGCCGCCGACCTCGAGCGCAACAAGGTCAAGCTGCCGGACGAGTTCGTCGGCCACGTCATGATCTTCCGCACCTTCGACAAGGTGAGCTACGGCATCGTGATGAACGGCATCCGCCCGGTTCGCCTGGAAGACCGGCTGCGCCAGCCCGTCGCCCTCTGAGGCTGACGGGCGGCGGCTATGCCGTTGACCCATGGGCGCGCCGAAGCGCGCGCCCTCTTCATCCTGCTCCGCGCGCCTGGCCTCGGTCAGGCGCGCCTGCGTCAACTCCTCCCGCTACACGGCAGCGCCTGCGCGCTGCTCGACGGCGGCCCCGGCGCGTGGCGCGCGGCCGGCCTGTCCGCGCCGACCATCGCGTACCTGCAGTCGCCGCCGCCGGTCGACGCCGACCTGACCTGGCTCGAGGCCGACCACCACCACCTGCTGGCCTGCGTCGATGCCGACTACCCCGCGCTGCTGGCGCGCACGCCGCACGCCCCGGCGGCACTGCTCGTGGTCGGCGCCGTCGACGTGCTCTGGCGCGCCCAGATCGGCATCGTCGGCAGCCGCAACCCCACCGCCGGCGGCGTCGACAATGCGCGCGAGTTCGCCCGGACGCTGGCCCGCGCCGGCCTCGCCGTCACCAGCGGGCTGGCCGAGGGGGTCGACGCGGCAGCGCATCGCGCCGCGCTGGATGCCGGCGTGCCGACGCTGGCGGTCATGGGCACCGGCCCCGACCGCATCTATCCGGCGCGCCATCGCGGCCTGGCGCGCGACATCGTCGCCGCCGGCGGCGCGCTGGTCAGCGAGTGGTCGCCGGGCATCGGCGCCCGGCGCGAGCACTTTCCGCGGCGCAACCGGATCATCGCCGGGCTGTCGCTCGGCGTGCTGGTGGTCGAGGCAGCCGTGCAGAGCGGCGCGCTGATCACCGCGCGGCTCGCCGCCGAGGCCGGGCGCGAGGTATTCGCACTGCCCGGCTCGATCCACAACCCGCTGGCGCGGGGCTGCCACCGGCTGATCCGCGACGGCGCCGCGCTGGTCGAGACGGCGCAGGAAATCCTCGACGCGCTCGCGCCGGCCGCGCGCGAACTCGGCGCCGACCTGCGTGCGCGCCTCGACGCGGCGTCCGGCGAACCCGCCGCCGCGGCCGGCAGCGCCGATCCTGAGCGCCAGCGCCTGCGCGCCGCGCTCGGTCACGACCCGGTCGACCTCGACGCGCTGGCCGAGCGCACCGGGTTGACCGTGGGGGTCCTATCCTCCATGCTGCTGGTCATGGAGCTGGAGGGGGAAGTGGTCGCCGACCACGGCCGCTACGCCCGCCGGACCTGACGTCCCCAACCGCGCCGCCATCCGGCCGCGCTGCCGAGGATGGATGAAAGAGACCATACTGGACGTACTGCTCTACCTCTTCGAGAACTACTTCTACGAGGACCCGGACGCCGTCCGCGACCGCGAGTCTCTCCAGGCAGGCCTGATCCAGGCCGGCTTCAGCCCCACCGAGATCACCAAGGCATTCGACTGGCTCGACGAGCTGGCCAGCGAGCGGCCCGACGTCGGCTCGCCGGCCGAGGTCGGCCCGGTGCGGGTGTACGCGGAGGCCGAGGAGGCGCGTCTCGATCGCGAGTGCCGCGGCTTCCTGCTCTCGCTGGAGCGCAACGGCGTGCTCGACGCCACCCGTCGCGAGCTGGTCCTCGACCGGGTGATGGCGCTCGACTCCGAAGAGATCGACATCGACGACCTCAAGTGGGTCGTGCTCATGGTGCTGTTCAACCAGCCGGGCCAGGAGGCCGCGTTCGCCTGGATGGAGAACCACATGTTCGAGGATGGCGGCGAGCCGCTGCATTGAGGCCCCGCGCCCCGCGGCGGGGCCGTCCCGGCCAGCGGGTTGCTTGACAGCTCGCGAAGGCCTGTGCATTCACTGATATAGGAGACGCCCGCGCCCGAACGCGGGCGTCGGCGTGTCGCGCCGGCGTGGCGCGTTCCATCCACCCGCTTGCGAGACCCGCCACCCGATGGCCAAGAACCTGCTCATCGTCGAGTCGCCCGCCAAGGCCAAGACGATCAACAAGTACCTCGGCAAGGACTTCCAGGTCCTGGCCAGCTACGGCCACGTCCGCGACCTGGTGCCCAAGGAGGGCGCGGTCGACCCCGAGCGCGGCTTCGCGATGGCCTACAGCGTCATCGACAAGAACGAGAAGCACGTCGACGCCATCGCCCGCGCCGCGCGCGGTGCCGACGCCCTCTTCCTCGCCACCGACCCGGACCGCGAAGGCGAGGCGATCAGCTGGCACATCGCCGAGATCCTCAGGGAGCGCGGCCTGCTCGACGGCCGGTCGCTGCACCGCGTGGTGTTCACCGAGATCACCCCGCGCGCCATCAAGGAAGCCGTGGCCCATCCGCGCACGGTGTCGACCGACCTGGTGAACGCCCAGCAGGCGCGCCGCGCGCTCGACTACCTGGTCGGCTTCAACCTCTCGCCGGTGCTGTGGCGCAAGGTGCAGCGCGGCCTGTCGGCCGGGCGCGTGCAGAGCCCGGCGCTGCGCATGATCGTCGAGCGCGAGGAGGAGATCGAGGCCTTCGTCGCCCGCGAGTACTGGAGCATCGACGCCAACCTCGCCCACCCCAGCCAGAACTTCAGCGCACGGCTGCTCAAGCTCGACGGCCGCAAGTTCGAGCAGTTCACCATCACCGACGGCGCCACCGCCGAGGCCGCGCGCACCCGCCTGCTGGCGGCGGCCGGCGGCAAGCTGCAGGTGTCCGACGTGCAGTCGAAGGAACGCAAGCGCCGCCCGGCGCCGCCGTTCATCACCTCGACGCTGCAGCAGGAGGCCGCGCGCAAGCTCGGCTTCTCGACCAGCCGCACCATGCGCATCGCGCAGAAGCTCTACGAGGGCGTCACGCTCGGCGCCGAGGGCACGGTAGGCCTGATCAGCTACATGCGTACCGATTCCACCCACCTGTCGCAGGAGGCCGTCGCCGAGATCCGCGAGACGATCGTCCGCGACTTCGGCCAGCACGCCCTGCCGGCGCAGGCCAACGAGTACCGCACCAAGTCCAAGAACGCGCAGGAAGCCCACGAGGCGATCCGCCCGACCTCGGCGCTGCGCACGCCGAAGTCGGTCGCCGCCTTCCTCGACCCCGACGCGGCCCGCCTGTACGAGCTGATCTGGAAGCGCGCGGTCGCCTGCCAGATGGTCCCGGCCACGCTCAACACCGTGACCGTCGACCTCGCCGCCGGCAAGGACCACGCCTTCCGCGCCTCGGGCACCACGGTCATCGATCCGGGCTTCCTCGCCGTCTACGAGGAAGGCCGCGACGAGAAGAAGGCCGAGGACGACGACGAGGGCCGCAAGCTGCCCGCGCTGCGCGCCGGCGACGTCGTGCCGCTCGACAGCATCGTCGCCGAGCAGCACTTCACCGAGCCGCCGCCGCGCTTCTCCGAGGCCTCGCTGGTCAAGGCGCTGGAGGAATACGGCATCGGCCGGCCGAGCACCTACGCCAGCATCATCCAGACCCTGCTCAACCGCGAGTACGTGCTGCTCGACAACCGCCGCTTCCGCCCGACCGACGTCGGCCGCGCGGTGGCCAAGTTCCTCGCCGGCCACTTCACCCGCTACGTCGACTACGACTTCACCGCCAAGCTCGAGGACGAACTCGACGCGGTCAGCCGCGGCGAAGAGGACTGGGTGCCGCTGATGGCGCGCTTCTGGGGCCCGTTCAAGGCGCTGGTCGACGACAAGAGCCAGTCGGTCGACCGCTCCGAGGCCACCGGCGCGCGGGTGATCGGCGTCGATCCGGCCAGCGGCAAGCCGGTCACCGTGCGGCTGGGTCGCTACGGACCGTTCGCCCAGATCGGCACCACCGAGGACGGCGACAAGCCGACCTACGCCAGCCTGCGCCCCGGGCAGAGCATGCACACCATCGCGCTGGCCGAGGCGCTCGAGCTGTTCAAGCTGCCGCGCACGCTGGGCGAGGACGGCGGCGAGCCGGTGAGCGTCGCGATCGGCCGCTTCGGTCCCTTCGCCAAGCGCGGCAGCACCTACGCCTCGCTGAAGAAGGAGGACGATCCGTACACGATCGACCTCGAGACCGCGCTGGCGCGCATCCGCGAGAAGGAGGAGATCGCCGCCAACCGGCTGATCAAGGCCTTCGAGGGCAGCGACATCCAGGTGGTCAACGGCCGCTACGGGCCCTACGTCACCGACGGCAAGCGCAACGGCCGCATCCCCAAGGACCGCGAGCCGGCGAGCCTGACGCTGGCCGACTGCGAAGCGATCATGGCCACCGCCCCGCCGCCCAAGCCCGGCCGCGGCCGCGGCGCGACGGCGAAGAAGGGCGCGGTGAAGAAGGCCGCGGCACGCAAGCCGGCCGGCGACGCGCCGGCACCGGCGAAGAAGGCCGCGGCGAAGAAGACGGCGGTGAAGAAGACCGCCGCCAGGAAGGCCCCGGCGAAGAAGGCTGCGACCAAGAAGGCCGCGGTCAAGAAGGCAGCCGCCCGCAAGGCCACCGCGTAAGGCGGGTCTTCGACCCGCCGCGCGCATCGCTCCAACCCGGTCTGCGCAGGGCGGGTCTTCGACCCGCCGGCTTCACAGCGACCTGCGTGGTCCCCACCGCAGGCACGCCCCTACTCGTCCCGCGTCACCCTGAGCACCTCGTCGACCGAGGTGATGCCGTCGACCACGCGCTGCCAGCCGTCGTCGATCATCGCCGGGGTGTGCTGGCGGGCGAGGCGGGTGAGTGAGCAAGCCGGCGTTCCGACGCCCTGGATTCGAGGACGGCGAGCGCTTCTTCCTTGCTTCGCACCGGCTGGGCGTGCTCTGGCCCGACGCCGATGGACAACGCATCGATGCCGTCCCCCGCATCCATCCACGCCCGGCCGCGGACCGCCGACCGCGGGAGAACTGGGTCGATCTGGAGCACGCGCGCATGGACGTCGCCATGCAGCCGCTACCCGACGCTCCACCCACTGCAGAGCCCGCAGCCGGGCAGCCGCGCCCTCGTCCTGGCACCGGCAGCAGCACTGCGTGGCAATGGCGGCGCGAACTGGCCGCGCCAGGCTGGCAGTTTCCCCAGGCCTCGCTGCTCGGCGTGCTGCCGCAGCAGCAGCCCTTCCGCGAAGACGTGCTTCCCGACGTTACGCTGGTCTTTCTGCCCGATGAAGACGAGGAACAACTCGTTGCCCATCGCGTCGAGGACTCGCTGGATCAGGCCGGGCAGGATCCACACGTGCGTGCCACCCTGACGACACTGTCACTGGCGCCGCCCGCGGGTCTGTTGCCCTGGGGCGCGATGGATGTGCCGCAATTGCTGGAGCGCGTGCGCGAACTCGCCGAAGCCGAGGAACTCGACCTGAGAGAGGCCGCCCGCCGATTCACCGCGGTGGAAGTGCCGAACAACCCGAACCGCCTCGCCTGGGAATGGCATCCGTGGCTCGGCCTCAGGCCGCAGGCCTGAGCGGGAGGATCAATGCCAGGGGTCGACCAGCGCGATGCCGCAGTCCTCGAAGTCCCGCGTGTTTCGCGTCGCGAGCGTCCCCCCGAGCGAACGCACGATGCCGGCGATCATCAGATCCGATTGGCCGCTTGGCCGCCCAAGTGCGCGTCGCCGCGCGGCGATCTCGGCATGGGCATCTGCCGAAGCTTCATCGTAGGGCAGCACCCGACCGGCCATGTCCTCGGAGAAGATCGCCTTCACCTGCACCAGCAGTTCGTCGCGCCGGCGTCCCGGTCGAAGGATGTGCGCGCCGAAGAGCATCTCGCCGCGCGAGATGGCCGTGGTGAACAGCGCATCCGCCGCCTGCGCCTCCATCCAGGCCAGCACGTTCGGATCCGGTGCCGGGCGCGTCAGCTCGGAGAGCACGTTGGTGTCCAGCACGATCATGAGTCGAACTCGGGCCCACTGAAGTCGGGCGGTTCACGCATCGGCACGCGGGGCGGCAGTTCCAGCTCGATGCCGCCCAAAGGCGCCACGCGGGCGCGAATGGCCTTGACCAGCGCTGCGCCAGTGGCGGACCCGGTCGGCGCGTCCAATGCCTCGCGCAGGATGTTGCGTGCCTCGTCTTCCATCGAGCGCCCGTGCTGTGCGGCGCGCACCCGCAGGCGCGCCTTCACGTCGTCGTCGAGGTTGCGGATGGTCATGGTGGCCATGGGAAGGCCCTCCGAGTGTGACTGCAATGACTGCATTGTAGTCATTGCAGATGCGTCCCGGAACGCCGAAGCGCGACCGCCATTCAGCGTGTCGCAGCCCTTGAGATGGAAGCGACGTGGCCACGGCGCTCCGGCGCCCAAACCAGCGGGCCTCCGATGCCTTGGCCTCACAGCGGGAGGGTGAAAACGACATGCACGATATCTGCGCTATCTTGAAAAGAAGAGCGAGCATGCATATTATGCAGACATCTATTATGTCTGGCAGTGTCCCATGAGCTTGGCTTCCATCACCCCCGTCCATGCCCACGCGGCGATGGTCATCTTCTTCGACGAGTTCACCGAGTGGCTTACGGGGATCTACGGTGAAGCGCCCGTAGCGAGGTTGCTCAAGCTCGACCTCGCCGAGCTGGCGCAGGAACAACAGGAAGATGACGCCGAGGCCGGGTTGTCCCCGCTGCAGGGCTTCTTCAAGGCGCGCGCAAACTCGAACTCGGCTGACGAATCCCTCTACCGCGAGGGAGTTGCGGCCATTGCGCCGGTGTACGGACGCTTCGCGTGGGATGGGGAGGTGGGTGCACTGGACCTCCGGGGATGGCACTCGAAAGTGTTCTTCCTGCGGGAGGTCGTTGCCGCTACGCGAAGCAACGTCTTCAGCGTGGTGGGCGAGTGGAATCCAAACGACGTCATCGGCGAGCGCAGGGTCGATGGACACCGCGCAATCGATGTCCTGCACATGGGGCTGTCGGCCTTCCTCGCCCGCATGGCCGTTGACGATGGCGTCGGCCTCATCACCATCGAGGATCTCGCAGCGCTCGCGCGGGTGAGCGACAAGACCGTCCGCATGGCGGCCAATCCCAAGAACGAAGGGGCGCTCAGGACCTACAAGGATGGCAAGCGCACTTACATCAAGCCCGAGGATGCGCGGGAATGGCTTGCGCGCAGGCCCGACTTCAAGCCCACCAAGGGACTTGATCAGGGAGCATCGGTCGCAGGGAGGATGACGGGGGGTGTCACCAACCTCCGTGAGTTTCTGCTGCATGCCAGCCGTCGTGTTGGCGGGATGGACGCTCTCGGAGAGAAGCTCCGTGAAGCGGGACTCCTCGCGGATCAGAGCACCTCACCTGGCATCGACGTGGGCGAGATCGACGTTGGCGCACTGCTTAGACTCGCCGATTACCTCGGCTTGGACAGCCCCGCTGCATTCGCGCGCTGGGTTGTCGACATCGCGCACGGAGCGCGACTGGAGCGCGCAGCCGAAGAGCACAGGCGACATGTCGCCATGCTCGCGCCACGCAGTGTGGCCGCGAATACAGCCAGGACCGGTAAAGCGGGAGAAGCCCCTTGAGCCTCACCGAGCTGTTCGAGCGACTGGGCGCGCCGTTGGTCAATTCGCGCTGGTCTTGGGGAAGCGTCGACGCCGACGGAAACGTGCTTCTGCGTGTCTGGCAGGATCGCGTCAAGCGTTTCGATGGACGGCAGATGGTCGAGGTGTGGGACCAGGGGCGGCACGAGGCAGACCCTGGAAACCCGGGGCGCAACGAGCGACTCCGCCACATCGAGATGGTGGGCACCGGCGCGCCCTGTTACATGATCATGTGCATCGCAAAGGACCCCGGCGCTTCGACACGCAAGATCAAGTCCTTCATCGAGAGGAACCTGTTCGTCGGCGGAGCGCCGGAGAAGAACGGAGGCAGGTGGTGGATCCCCATCACCAATCGGGTTCCGGTTGCTCATGCCTTGCCACGCACCGTCACTCGCTGAGGAGGCACCATGCGCTTTCGACAGGACAGCAGGATCCCCATGCGCCTCGGGGCGGACGTCATCGACCCGAGCGGACGTGTGACCCATAGGGTCAGGTGGCACAACAACGACAGGGCCGCGAAGCATGCGATCCGCGAGCGCTTTCAGGAGTGCCTGATCCAGGGCTACCGGATCACCCAGCGACTGGTCGAAGTCACGCATGGATCGAGGTCGGCGAAGGCTGAAGGCCCAACGGCCGAACACGCCATCGAAGGACCCATCCGTGACCCCTCATGAAACGTCCGCGCTACGACTCTTGCGACCCCGACGAGTCCACCTCGATCGATCAATCAACAGCAGAGTGCAGCCGGGCGGTTGAATTGGGGTGCCGTCTGCGATTGGCGGTTGCTGGGCATGAATGCCCAGCCTGCCGGCTGACGGCGAACGCGCTTGTCGGCTACTCGTCCCGGGTCACCCTGAGCACCTCGTCGACCGAGGTGATGCCGTCGACCACGCGCTGCCAGCCGTCGTCGATCATCGCCGGGGTGTGCTGGCGGGCGAGGCGGGTGAGTTCGGACTCGGCGGCGCCGTCGTGGATGGCCTGGCGCATCGCCTCGTCCACCAGCACCAGCTCGTACAGGCCGGTGCGGCCGCGGTAGCCGGCGTTGCGGCCCTGCGCCTGCGGGCCCGGGCGGCGGAACACCAGGGTCGGGTCGAAGGGGCGGCCGAAGGCGGCGCATTCCGACGGCGTCGGCGGGTAGGCCTCGGACAGCGCCGGATCGAGCACGCGCACCAGCCGCTGCGCCAGCACGCCGAGCAGCGAGGAGCTCAGCAGGAACGGCTCGATGCCCATGTCGCGCAGGCGGGTCATCGCGCCGACCGCCGAGTTGGTGTGCAGCGTCGACAGCACGAGGTGGCCGGTCAGCGAGGCCTGCACGGCGATTTCGGCGGTCTCGAGGTCGCGGATCTCGCCGACCATCACCACGTCCGGGTCCTGGCGCAGGATCGCGCGCAGGCCGCGGGCGAAGGTCATCTCGACGCGCGGATTGACCTGGGTCTGGCCGATGCCGTCGAGGTAGTACTCGATCGGATCCTCGACGGTGAGGATGTTGCGGGTGGCGTCGTTGAGCCGCTGCAGCGCGGCGTACAGCGTGGTGGTCTTGCCGCTGCCGGTCGGGCCGGTGACCAGCAGGATGCCGTGCGGGCGGTGGATCAGCTGGTCGACGCGCGCCGACGTGGCGTCGTCCATGCCCAGCTGCGACAGGTCGAGCCGGCCGGCCTGCTTGTCGAGCAGGCGCAGCACCACGCGCTCGCCGTGGCCGGCGGGAATGGTCGACACGCGAACGTCGACCGGACGACCGGCGATGCGCAGGCCGATGCGGCCGTCCTGCGGCAGGCGCTTCTCGGCGATGTCGAGCTTGGCCATCACCTTGATGCGCGAGACCACCGGCTGCGCCACCGCGCGCTGCGGCGCCAGCACCTCGCGCAACACGCCGTCGATGCGAAAGCGCACCACGAGGCGGTTCTCGAAAGGCTCGATGTGGATGTCGGAGGCGTTCTCCTTCACCGCCTCGGTGAGCAGGGCGTTGATCAGCCGGATGATCGGCGCGTCGTCCTCGCTCTCCAGCAGGTCCTCGGGCTCGGGCAGCGCGTCGGCGATCTGCTTGAGGTCCTGGCTGTCGTCGAAATCCGCGACCATGGCGCGGGCATCGTCGGTGCCGGACTCGTAGAGCTGGCGCAGCAGGCGCTCCCAGCCGTCGGCCTCGATGCGTTCGAGCGTGATCGGCACGCCGCAGTGGCGGCGCAGCTCGGCGATGACCTCGGGCTTCACGCCGGGCCGATGGGCGACGCGCGCGCCCTCGGGGCTCCACTCGACCACGGTGGCACCGTGCCGGCGGGCGAAGCCGAAGCCCGGCCGTGACGGCGGCGCCGCGACTTCAGTCATTGCGCGCTTCCGGCGTCGGCTGCGTCGGCGCCGGCAGGAAGTCCTGCGGTGCAAGCTCGGGCAGCAGCGGCGAGTTCGCGCCGCGGCGCGACTCGCGCAGCCTGAGCTGTTCGGCGCGCAGGAAGTTGTACTTCTCGCTGCTGATCGCCGCCTGGGTCGCTTCGTCGCGCAGGATGCGCGGGCGGAGGAACACCATCAGGTTGCGCTTGGCGCGTTTGGACGCGCGCGACTTGAACAGATTGCCGAGCAGCGGGATCCGCGACAGGCCGGGCACGCCCTGCACGTTCTCGCTGGTCTCTTCCGACACCAGTCCGCCGAGCACCAGCAGGCCGCCGTCGGGGACCATCACGCTGGTGGTCAGCTCGCGCTTGTTGGTGATCAGGTCGCTGGCCCCCTGCACGTTGGGCGCCAGCGAGGAGACCTCCTGCTTGAGGTCCAGCCGCACGCTGCTGCCCTCGTTGACGTGCGGGGTGACCTGCAGGATCACGCCGACGTCCTTGCGGTCGATGGTCTGGAACGGATTGTTCGGCAGGTTGTTGCCGGTGCCGGTGTTGGTGTACTGGCCGGTCAGGAAGGGCACCTCCTGGGTGACCTTGAACTCGGCCTCCTGGTGGTCGAGCGTCACCACCGACGGATTGGACAGGATGTTGGCGCGGCCGTCGGCGCGCAGCGCCTTGACCAGCGCGCCGATCTGGAACACGGTCAGCTCGCTGCCGTCGGGCCCGGGGATGGTCACCCGCCCGCCGAGGTAGCCGAGGTTGAGGCCGCCGCTGCCGCCGATCGCGGAGAACGGATCGGTGATCGCGCCGACGATCCCGCCGCCGCCGTTGGCGTTGGGGAAGTTGGTGCCGCCGATCACGCCCGACTCGTCGGCGCCGCCGTCGTAGTTGGTGGTCTGCCACTGGATGCCGAGCTCGTCGGCGAGATCGTCGGTGACCTCGGCGATGATCGCCTCGACCAGCACCTGCGCGCGCGGCACGTCGAGCTGGCGGACCACCGCGGCCAGCTCGCGGTACACCGCCGGCGAGGAGGTGATGACCAGCGCGTTGGTCGAGTCGTGCGGCTGGATGGTCGCCGGTTTGGCGCCCTCGCTCTTGGGCGCGGTGCCGGTCAGCGTGCCGGCGACGCCGTCGAGGATCGGCACCAGCTCGGCGGCCTTGGCGTAGCGCAGGTAGACGACCTGGGTGTTCTCGCCCGATTCCAGCGGCGTGTCGAGGTGGGCGACCAGGGTGCGCAGGCGCAGCCGCTGCGAGCGGTCGCCGGAGAGCAGGATGGAGTTGGTGCGCTCGTCGGCGACCAGGCGCAGCGCGCCCGGCGTCTGCGCCGCACCCTGCGGCTCGAGCGCGCTGGCGGTGCGGGCGATCTCCGCGGCCGAGGCGTGGCGCAGCGGGATGACCTCGACCTCGGCGTCGGCGGCGGTGTCGATGCGCGAGATGATGCTGACCAGACGATCGACGTTGCCGGCACGATCGGTCACCACCAGCGAATTGCTGTTGGCGTGCGCCAGCATGTGGCCCTGCTGCGGCATCAGCGGGCGCAGCAGGTTGACCAGCTCCTGCGCCGGCACGTGGCGGACGTCGACCACGCGGGTCACCAGTTCGTCGATGCCGCTGCCCGTGGACTTCGCCGCGCCGCCTTCCTGGGCGGCCACCGCCTCGGGCAGCACCTTGACCATGTCGCCGGCCGGCACCGCGGCGTAGCCGTGCACGCGCAGCACCGACTGGAACACCTCGTAGACCTGGTCGGCGGTCATCTGCCGGCCGGAGATCACCGTGACCTTGCCCTCGACGCGCGGATCGACGATGAAACTCCTGCCGGTGATCTCGCTGACCGTCTGGATCAGCACCGAGATGTCCGCGGCCTGCAGGTTGATGGTGTGGCGGCCACCGTTGCCGTTGCCGTTGCCGGCGTGGGCCGGCGGCGGCGCGCCCTGCGGCAGCAGCACCGGCGGCGCCGCGGGCGCGTTCTGCGCGATCACGGCGGACGCCGGCAGCGCGAGGGCGAGGGCAAGGGCAAGGGATCGAAGCGGGATGCGGGGCATGGAGGGTCCAGGGTCTAGTGGACTGCAGCGGATGAAGCGGAAGAGCGATCGCGACGGGATGGGCGTGCCGGATGCCGCTCCGGAGCGAGGCCGACAGCTGACGCCATCGGCCGAGCGGGGAGCAAGTGCAGCGCGTCCAGACCGAGCGAGCTGCTCTCGATTTGTCCTCCGCAGTCCACTACAGGCCGACGGGAAGCTGCAGGGATTGGCCGTCGCGGCGGACGGTCAGCATGACCTGGCGCGCGCCGCGCAGCGTGGTGAGGAGTTCGGCGCCGCGCTCGGGGCCGTCCAGCGGAATGCCGTTGACCGCGGTAATGACGTCGCTGGGCTTCAGCCCGGCGCGGTCGAGCAGGTCGGAGTCGCGACCGACGCTCAGCCGCACGCCGGCGAAGCGACCGTTCTCGAGCACCGGCAGAACGCTGACCTGGCGCGCGAGTTCGGCGACGTCGGTGCCGGTCGCGGCGCGAATCGACTCGAGGCTGGGCGTGCCGAAGCTCAGGTTCGGGTTGACGAACGGAGCCGGGGCGCCGGCCTGCGCGCCCGGCAATGCCGCCGCGGGCGCAGCGCCCTGCAGGCCCGGCGCCGCCCCCGCGCCGGCCCCCTCGGCGCGCGCCACCGGCAGGCTCAGCGACTCGTCGATGCCGGCGCGACGCAGCAGCACGCGGCCGGCGTAGATGCCGAGCAGTTCGGCGTCACCGGGCAGGCGGTCGCCGACCCGGTAGCGGCGATGCGCGCCGCTCTCGTCGCTGATGATCGCGTAGCCGCCCTCCGGGCCGTCCTCGTTGAAGGTGCCGCGCAGGGTCAGGCGCAGCGGCGTGGCCGGCGCCTGGCGGGCGAGCTGGGCAAGGTCGACGGCCCCGCCGGGATTGCCGAACAGGTGCCAGCGCGACAGCGACACCGCCACCGGCTGGGTGCTGTTCGCGACGGGCAGCGGCGGCAGGCTGGCGGACTCCGGCGGAGGCAACGTCGGACCCGCCAGCAGCAGCCAGGTCAGGCGCACCAGCTGCCACGCCACCAGCCCGCCGGCGAGGGCGATCGCGAGCGGAGCGAGGGCGGCGGCGCGGTCGCGCAGCCGGTCGGTCGAAAGCGCGTCGAACATGCGCGAAGGGCGGCCGGGGAAGCCCGAACTGTAGCGGAAATCCGCCCCGCCCGGCGGCCGCGATGCGGCCACCGGAAGCGCGTTCAATGGGTGGCGCGCGGCGGACGCTTCACCAGCTTGCGCAGACCCTGCTTGATGCGGCTGAGCAGGCCGGGCTTCTCGGCCGGCGCCGGCGCCTCCGACGAAGTCGGCTTCGCTGCCGAGGCCGGTTTCGCGGTATCGGCCGTCGCCACTTCGCCATCGCGCCCACGACCTCGGCCACCGCGGCGACGGCGCGGCTTGCGGGCGCGCTCGCCCGGCGGCACCGCGGCGGCGTCGACCGGCGTCACGGCGACTGCTGCGACCTCGGCCTCCACGGCCGGCTCCGCCACCGCCTCGCGCGGCGGACGCTCGGCCCGCGGCGGCCGATCCGGGCGCGGCCCGTCGCGGCGCGGTCCTTCGCGACGACCCCCTTCGCGACGACCGCCTTCACTGCGGCCGCCTTCGCGGCGCCCGCCGTCGCGCCCACCGCGCTTGCGATCGGTCTCGGCGGCGGCCTCGCGGGCCTCGCGGAAGATCTGGCTGACGCTCTCGCCGTCGTCGTCCTCGCCGCCGGCCGGTGCCGCGCGCGGCGCGCGCGGCAGCGCCACCAGCAGTTCGGGCGTCACCGGCTCGACCGGGATCTTCTGCTCGATGAACGCCTCGATGTCCGGCAGGCCGATCGCATAGCGCTCGCAGGCGAAGCTGATCGCGTCACCCTCGGCGCCCAGACGCGCGGTGCGGCCGATGCGGTGGACGTAGTCCTCGGCGTCGAACGGCAGGTCGTAGTTGTAGACGTGGCTGACGCCGTCGATGTGCAGGCCGCGGGCGGCGACGTCGGTGGCGACCAGGATCTCCAGCTGGCCGGCCTGGAACTTCCTGAGCAGCGACTCGCGCTTCTTCTGCGGCACGTCGCCGGACAGCACGCCGACCCGGTAGCCGGCGCGCTCCAGCGAGCGCGCGACGCGCTCGACGAAGGCCTTGGTGTTGACGAACACCATGGTGCGCGCCCCTTCCGAGCGCGACAGCAGGCCCAGCAGCAGCGGCAGCTTCTCGTCGTCGGAGGGGAAGTACAGCCGCTGGCGCACGCGCGCCGCGGTGATCGACTCGGTCTCGACGACGAGCTTCTCGGGCTCGTTCATGTGCTCGTAGGCCAGCTCGAGCACGCGATGGCTGAGCGTGGCGCTGAACAGCAGGGTCTGCCGCTCGGTGCGCACCGGCATGCGGCGCAGCAGGAAGCGGATGTCCTTGATGAAGCCGAGGTCGAACATGCGGTCGGCCTCGTCGAGCACGCAGGTCTCGCAGGCGTGCAGCGAGACGACCCTGTGCTGCTTGACGTAGTCGATCAGCCGGCCCGGCGTGGCGATGATGATGTCGGCGCCGGCGCGCAGCAGCTCGCGCTGCTTGTCGTAGTCGACGCCGCCGTAGACCAGGGCGAACTTCAGCCCGAGTTCGCTGCCGAACTTGACCGCATCCTTGTGGATCTGGATGGCCAGCTCGCGGGTCGGCGCCAGGATCAGCGCGCGCGGGTCCTCGGGCTTGCGCTCGGCCAGCGCCGGGCGGGTCAGCAGGCGGTTCATCACGGTGACCAGGAAGGCCAGCGTCTTGCCGGTGCCGGTCTGCGCCTGGCCGGCGACGTCGCGCCCGGCCAGGGTGATCGGCAGGGTCATCGCCTGGATCGGCGTGCAGCGGGTGAAGCCAGCGTCGGTGAGCCCCTGGAGCAGGGCGGGATGCAGGTCGAAGCTGGAAAAAGCGATATCGGTCAGTGGTTTGTCGGACATTCTCAGGCCTGGATGGGACACGCGCGCTTGCTCCGCCGGCCCCCAGGCCGCACACTCCGGCGGCCACGTCCGACGCTTGTCTTGGTCGTGTTTCGCCCCCAAGTGTAGCCGATGCGGCCGCACCCCTGCGGCCCGCGCGCTGGAGCAAGCCCTTGAATCCTCACGTTCTCGAAGTGTCCGACGCCGATTTCGACGCCCAGGTGCTGCAGTCGAGCGAGCCCGTGCTCGTCGACTTCTGGGCCGAATGGTGCGGGCCCTGCAAGATGATCGCCCCGATCGTCGACGACATCGCCCAGACCTACGCCGGCAAGCTCAAGGTCGCCAAGGTCAACATCGACCACAACCAGAAGACCCCGCGCAATTTCTCGATCCGCGGCATCCCGACGCTGATGCTGTTCAAGGACGGCAAGGTGCAGGCGACGCAGGTCGGCGCCGTGAGCAAGGCGCAGCTGACGCAGCTGATCGATCGCAGTCTGGCTTGAGGGCCTTGGCGGCCCTTCGTCCCGCTTCGCTCAGCGGGTCGATGATTCGACGCTGAACTTACAGGTTCTAGGGCTTTCGATCCGGCTTTCAGCCGGCTCGAGTTACTTCTCTTTGCGTGCCCACGAGCCGAGCAGGAGCGAGGCCGAACGCCGCAGGCGGCCCGCAGGGCGGCGGGCAGGACGCCCGCCGTACAGAGAAGTAACCAAGAGAAAGGGCACCCCGGTCTGGCGCCCTCCAGGCATCCTGCCTTCCGGGTACGCGAGCGCGTTCCGGGTTTCGCCGACAGTGCATCCATGCACTGACGGC
>VFQU01000387.1_pt1 | contig 41532 bp, 45 predicted proteins | sample 3512311 | NCBI WGS metagenome assembly VFQU01 (sample SAMN10412377, study PRJNA504923) | tailings metagenome | isolation source: Relicate 3 Philex TSF3 active mining site | place: Philippines: Tuba, Benguet | collected 2017-08-29
AGAAGGCGGCTTGATTAGGTTAGCTTGCTCGTGCTTTCTTGAGAGGATTATGCCGAGCTAAAGCGGCTTTGAGTTTTCGCAGTCCAGAGGTTTCGAGTTGACGTACCCGTTCCCGGCTGAGTCCTCCTAATTTTCGTGCAGTAGCAGCACGATTCAAGGGATTGCCATCTTCTAATCCATATCGAGTCTGAATCACTGCTCGCTCGCGAGGCGTTAAACAATAGAGCAAATCTTTGAGCTGTTGATTAAAAATTCTCTCCTCGACTTGCTCTTCGAGCGGAGCGACATCATCGGCTAGTAAATCCCCTAACGATGTATCTTCCTCAAATCCAACCAGTTGATCGAGCGAAGCAACATGATGAGAGTAAGCGAGCAGTTCCTCGAAGGCTTTCCTGTCTATGTCCATCGCATCTGCTATTTCTTGCTGAGTTGGTTGCCGCTTTAAAGTCTGGCTCAGCGATCGATAAGTCTTTTTTAGGCAGTTCAAGCGTTCGATCACCGAGGTCGGCAGACAAATCGATCGCGATTGAGTTGCGATTGCTCGGCTAATTGTTTGGCGAATCCACCAGTAAGCATAAGTTGAAAACTTATATCCTCGCGTCGGATCAAACTTCTCGGTTGCTCGGGTCAGTCCCAGACTGCCTTCTTGAACCAAATCCATCATATCGAGTCCGCGATAGGTGTAGTGCTTTGCAATACTCACAACCAATCGTAGGTTTGCCTTAATCATTGCTTGCTTTGCTCGATTGCCAACTCGGATGAGTTCCCTTTGTTCATGAGTCCGCTGGTCTTCAGGAATCTCCGACAAAGACTGCATGACCTGAATTTGTTGGGCGAATTGTTGTTCTTCTGATCGACTGAGCAGAGGCACCTTGCCAATTGTTTTTAAGTAGTCGCGCACTAAATCGTGGCTCATATAACCTCCTCTTTCAATCCAACTGCATTCTTGAATAAGACTGTGAGGAAGTTGTGAGGAGAAGTGATAGAGATTACTCAGATATTCTATTTTCTACGGACGCTGACACTGAGGTGAATCAGTCTTGCCTTTTTACTTCCAGCCAATTCATCTAGCATCAATACAAACAAGTTTGGCTCAGCACTTTCAGGGAGAATGCGCGAGTTCTGAAAGTGGGACAACTCGATAGCCTTGACGATCGAGCATCGGTAAAATCTTTTCTAGAGTCGTAGCAGTTCTTTTTCCCCACATTCCGGTATCGTGCAAAATGATGATCGACCCAGGACGAATCTTGCAGAGAATAAACAAGCTTGCAAACCAGGAGGAAGGGATATGCGTGTCGTAGGGAAAGATATCACCTAAAACCACCCGATATCCATGCTTCTGAGCGATGTCGATCGTCGATTTCTTGTACCAACCTCCACCCGGGCGAAGCCACTTCGGGCGTGTATACTTGGACAGAATATTCTCAGCCTCAACGACTGCTGCTTCAAACTCTGACGGTGAAAGGAGTACGCTCGGTTCGTCTTGGGTGAGATGATTGCCAACTTCATGTCCGCGATCGAGTAGTTCAGTTATCAACTCTGGATTGGGTTCGACTCTGCTACTAATCAAGAAAAATGTGGCATGAACTTGATACTTTTCTAGCACGCTGAGGATTTTCGGAGTGGTTGCTGGATCGAGTCCATCATCGATCGATAAAGCTACGATTCGTTCCTGGGTTTTAAAAAAGTAGGTCACTCCTGGAGACAGCTTCTCAATGATTCTCAACAGCCAACGAGGTTGAAACAAGAGTACGACTATCAACCCTAAAAGCAACTCCAAAGAGATTAAAAAGATTTGAGAGTAGAACATATTCGCTCCGTTAGAATGTCGATCGCATCAATTGAAGGCAATGATAATGGCGATTCCATTCTCAAACGCATTGGCGCAGGAATTATTAGAAACTTATGGTTCGCCGTTATATGTTTATCAGGCAGAGCGATTAGAAACGACGATCGCTGAAATTACCCAAGCAATTCCTTATCCAAAAACGAAGTTTCATTTTGCCAGTGTCACGAATGGAAATCTTGCGCTCCTCAAGCGATTTCTGAAAGCGGGTTGGGGGCTACATGCGAATACGCCCGGAGATGTGTATTTAGGGCTTCATGCTGGATTTGAGCCGCATCAGATTGTGTATAGCGGCAGTAACTTGAGCCGTGAGGATTTTGAGCAGATTTTTGACTGGGGAGTAAGGCGGATTAATCTCGATAGTGTTTCGCAGGTTCAGCACTGTTGCGAGATTGCGCAAGTTCCGATCGAGCTAGGACTCCGCTTGAATTTACCTGCAATTACGGGAGAAAGTCGAATTGGGGTGCATCCCAGTGAGTTTCGAGATGCGATCGCAGTTTCTAAATTTCCGATTACTGGACTGCATTTCTATCGCGGCACAGGGACGAATGCGACTGAGGCATTTACACAAGTAATTGATACTGTGATTACGACAGCGAAGCAGCTTCCGGATTGGCGAGTGCTAGATTTTGGCGGAGGATTTGGATATCCCTATCGCAAAGATGGTGCGCGATTTGATTGGCAAGAATTTGGCACAGTGCTAAGTGAGAAATTGAGTGATGTGGACTTGATTATTGAACCGGGGAGGGCCGCGATCGCGGAATCAGGTTGTCTTCTTGCAAAAGTCGTTTCAGTGAAATGGCAGGGAGAAAAGCAGATTGTTGGAGTCGATACGTCGATCGCGAATTTAGCAGTTTTAGCTGTGCATGGTGGCTATCGCGAGATTGTGAGCTGGAAGGAGGGAGCTTATTACTTAACCGATGTTTGTGGGAATACAACTTATTCGCGGGACTATTTGGGAAAGAGTTTCAAATTGCCTGCACTTAGCGTTGGCGATTGTGTTGCGATTTTAGATACTGGAGCATACGGTTATGCAATGTCTTCGCATTTCTTACATCGGTTCAGACCTGCGGAAGTTTTACTGGAAAATCAGATACATCGATTGATTCGTGATCGAGAAGATTATTCGGTTTTGCTAGGGGGACAGAGATGAAATGTATTGAATGTGGAACAAATAATTGGTTAAGCGATCGCACAAAAAATCAAGGTTTTTGTAAAAAATGTCAACATCAATTTGCATTTGAGCCTGTGCATATGGAAGGCTCGAAAATGACAGATCAGTATTTTAAGGAGACAATTTCTTCAATCTCTAGTGGTGATATTCTTTTCTTTACAGAGAAACAGTTTTTATATGCAATAAATCGTAGATTAGCTCGTTATAAAATCACTGACGCAGAAGATAAAATTCCGACTTCAATCAATATATTTGGAGTAATTTTTATAATTTTAAGTGTTATTAGTTTTACAAGTTCTGAAATTCGTGAGCTTCCATTTTCTGATAATCTTATTGCAATTCTGGTTGTATCTTTTGTGTTCAATCTATTTGCTTCACCTTTGATATATGCTGCTGATTTATTGTTTGGAAATAGAAGACAGAAGCAATTTTCAGTAACGGAAGCAGATTTGCATGGCTGGATTGAACGCTGGAAATTCGTGGGAAATTCGATCGATAAGCTTTTAGATCCACCTCAGCTTACAGCAGCAGCAGCAACAATCAGCGACGAGGTGAGTGCGTATAGCTTTGATCGAGTGATTATTTGTGATCGCGCTACGATCGCACAACTTTTAATTGCAAATAATGTCCACTTTGAAAATAGCTGTGCGATTCTCAGCCTAAATGGTTATCCTGCTGCAATTTTTGACACAGTGATGCAAATGTTGAGAAGAAATTCAGATTTAACAGTTTATGTTTTACATGACGCAACACCGCAAGGAATCAGTTTAATTCATGCCTTAAAGACCAGTTCTGAATGGTTTGAAAATCAGACCCTACGATATTTTGAATTAGGGCTTTTACCTCGACAAGCGATCGGAAAACGACAAATGATTGTCAATCAATCGGCTGTCTTTGTTCAAGAAGCAGAATTACTTCCGGAATCAGTTCGCCAATCTTTATCAAAAGCAGAATTGGAATGGCTCGATCGAGGATATTACGTCGAACTTGAATCTTTCTCACCTCGCCGCATTATTCGAGTTGTCACCCAAGGAATTGCAAAAAGTTTCGAGCCAAACAATTCTGATACTCTAGTTGAGTTTGAAGAAAATGATTGGAGCAATAGTTCTACCTATTATGCAGATAGTTTTGGTTAGCTTCAGATGATTTCATCAAATCAAAGTATGTCAATCATTCCAAATCCCCTAAATTTGGGCAATTCAGGAAACACAAGCCGCTAACAACAAAGCGCGATCGATACTAGGAGCAATAGCTATGGGCATGAAATGCATACAATGTAATACCGATAATGATCTGCGCGATCGCACAAGAAACTCCGGTCGCTGCAAAAAATGCAATCATTCATTCGTCTTTGAGCCAAGTGCCGAAAGTAATCCCCGCTTAAAGTTTACCGATGCCTTCTTCCAAAAAGCACTGCAAGATATCTCAAATAACGGAACGATCCATTTCACCCCTAGACAGCTTCAATACTTACTCGATCGACGATTAAACAAACTGACTAGCTTTCATCCCATTGTTTTACTCATTTTCAGTTTCATTGTTATTGTTATTTCTATCTTTTTGTTCCTCGCAAATCCGGTGATTACTATCATTGGAATATTCGTTTCAGCTTCCCTACTATCTGGAGCCTGGAAAAGCTTTCAAGAAAGAAGAAACCCCCGCTCCGAACTGATTACGCTGCCTCAAGTTCGAGAATGGCTGCGTCGCTGGCAAACGATTAACGGCGATACGACGTTGCTTTTACCACCTCTTGCACAGTCCGCTCAACCGCGATCGATTAGTCCCGATGTCAGTGCTTATAGTTTCGATCGTGCCATGATTTGCGATCGTGATGAGATTGCTCAATTTCTCATTGCAAACAATTTCCACTTTGAAAACAACTGTGCTGTTCTGAGTATTGATGGCTATCCACAAGATATTTTCTCAACTGTGATGGAAATGCTCAAACGCAATCCGGAGCTAAAAGTGTATGCCATTCACAATGCTGATGCCAAAGGCGTGAACTTAGTCCATCAACTGCGAACTGATCCGAATTGGTTTGGGGATCAACCGATTCAAATTTTTGATTTAGGACTTTCACCTTATCAAGTACTGAAAGGCAAACGATTCCGAGTCATCCAATCTTCTCCCTCTCAAACCCTCTCTAGTGAGGCACGCCAATCTTTAGCACCTCAAGAAGTGCAATGGCTAGAAGCAGGCAATCTAGTCGAACTCGACTCATTGATGCCTCAACGATTGCTCCAAGTTCTCAATCATGGAATTGCCACCAGCCAGAGCAGCGATTTGGGAAGCGATTCTGGAGGCGATTTCTTCTTGATGACGGATACGTCGAGTAGCAGCGTTTATGGAGCGGACAGCTTTGGCTAGAAATTTTCTGTTTCGGTCAATCGCTGTACTGCAAGCCGCACGATCGACAACACTAAAATGATCAAAAACATGACGAGTCCGATCGTGCAAGCATAACTAATCTGCAATTCCCCAAAGGCTTGATCATAAACGTAATACACGATCGTCTTAGAACTATTCAGCGGCCCTCCTTTGGTCATGATAAAAATCTCTTCAAAGACCTTCGTTGCCGAAATCGCACTAATCACTGCAACTAAGAGCAAGTAAGGCTGCATCAAGGGCACAGTAATATCCCAATGCTTCCGAATCCCGTCTGAACCGTCGATCGCTCCCGCTTCATAAAGTTCTTCTGGAATCGACTGCAATCCTGCCAAATAGATCACCATGTAGTAGCCCAATCCCTTCCAGATTGTGACTGCCATGACGCTAAAAAGCGCCAAATTCGGATCAGTTAACCAGGGAACTCCAGAAAGCCCCAGCGATCGCAGAAATTGATTCAATAAGCCATTGTCCGCATAGAGCCATTTCCAGGCGATTCCAGCGACGACCATCGAAATAATCACTGGAGTGTAGTAAGCCACCCGAAACCAGCGAATCCCTTTGAGTTTCTGATTGACTAAAATCGCTAAAGCTAAAGGTGCGATCGCCAAAACTGGAACGACACAAACCAAATACAAAATCGTATTGCGGAGCGTTTGCCAAAACACTCGATCGCCACTCAACCGCTTAAAATTCTCCCACCCGATCCACTCCGGCGGCGCAATCAGATCGTACCGGGTAAAACTGAGATAAAACGCTTGCAGTGCTGGATAAAAAACCGTTAGCCCCAACACAATCAAAGCAGGCAACAGAAACAAATAAGGCGTGAGTCGCCTCTGAATCGGATACCAGCTTTCGAGAAATATCTTATTCATCGGGTATGGGTTTGCGAAAAGCCAACTCACACTTTACCTCTAATCGATTTCTTCTGCTTCAACTCGTCTAATCGCCCGTCGAGCTGGTAAAACTTGCGTCCGGCGACGATTCAAATATCCCGGATATTCATCGTGAATCACTTCGATCGTTCGAGACGGACGTTGCTGTTTCGCAAATAAAACGAACATCCCCACTAAAGCAATTCCGCCTCCAAATGCGAGAATCACACCCCCGAGCATCCAAAGTAAATTCGAGAACACGGGGTTCTCTTCGATCGACGAATTTGGATTCGCAGCTCCAGGCTTTTGCAAAGTCAAGTTCGACTTGCTTTGAGCATTCATCGTATCGATCAGTGCCTGCTGGCTTTGAAGTTGAGTCTTCAGTTGCTCAGTCTGAACTCGTTGCTGCTCGACCAAAGCCTTTAATTGCTCAGTTTCAATTCGCTGCTTTTCAGTATCCACAGGAGCGGGCGGCGCAGTTGGAGCCACACCAACGGGCGCACCTGGCGCAACACCTGGATAGCCGTAATTGGGAAGGGGTTGAGTTGGGGCAAGTGTGGGTGAGTTTGTACTCACGCCTCCTTTCAACAAAACGACAGCCGCAAGACCTGCGAGTGCCGCTCCTCCTAAAAATGATGTCGTTTCACTCATCTCCCCTTCACCTTTCTCATACTGGATTGCGATGCTCCGGTGCGATCTCCTAAACAGTATTCTGCGTATTGTGACTCAATCCAGGATTTTCGGATGAATTAATGGGTGACTTTGCCACCTCATTCAGTAATTCCTCTACCTATTCAAGGACAGAATCTCCAATTTGTCTATATCAGTTTATCCAGATCTCGATAAAAAGTTGCATTTCCTAACAAATTTAATGATTAGGTTGATTGAATTTGCATCATTTTCGCTGGAGACTAGAGTGCCCTTTCATTGAAGAAACTCTACTTTTTGAAGTTATGCCCGTTGGCAGAGGAGAACGGCAAACCACTGATTCGGATCAGTCCAAACTTGCACACAATCAAGGTTTTTTGCAGAGAGTAATTCTTTCATTTCTTCTAAATCGAATTTGCGTGAGATTTCACTCAAAATTGTTTCACCCTCGCGAAATTCTACCGTTAAATTTAACGATTGGAGATGGACAGTTTGCGCGCTCAAACTCTGTAAATGCATTTCGATTTGGCGATCGCGCTCGTTATAAATTGCCACATGCGCAAACTGTGCGAGATCAAAATCTCCTTGAAATCGCTGATTCAAATGGCGCAACATATTTAAGTTGAATTCGGCAGTGATGCCTTGTCGATCGTTATATGCAGCTTCTAATTGAGCGCTGGATTTGTGTAGATCAATTCCTAACAGAAAATATTCTTTAGGATTTAAAGCAACCGTGATTTGGCTGAGAAAGAGATCACATTCGACAGGACTCAAATTACCAAGCGTGCTGCCAATAAATCCGATCAGTCTCGTCGGCAGTTGAGCATGAGGGAGCTTTTTCAATGCCAGTTCATAAGTTCCAACTAATCCATACACTTCTAGGTCTGGATAATCGATTAAAAGACTTTGGGCACTGCTTTCTAAAATTCCTGCACTAATATCGATCGGACAATAAATTAAAGGATGTCCCGCAGATCGATAAGCATCAAGCAAAATTCTCGTCTTGGTTGAATTTCCGCTGCCTAATTCGATCAACTCACACGCACCTGTAATGTCAACGATTTCGGGCGCACAAGTATTCAGAATCTCAGTTTCGGTGCGGGTTAAATAATATTCGGGGAGTTCAGTAATTTGTTCAAACAGCAGAGAACCGCGATCATCATAAAAATATCGAGGTGGTAGTGTTTTCGGAGTCTGGCTGAGTCCGCGAACCACATCACTCCCCGGATGTAATTCATCTTCAGACGGGGTTGAGCGATCGACGAGATAAGCAAGATGAATCCGATCAGACAATTGAGACGTATAAGACGCAGACATCCGAACTAAGCTCCTTTCACCACAACACAGCGAAATCCAGCGAAAATTTCGCGAACTTGGGGATAATACCAGTTTCGGAAGGAATTGCGCATCGCCCAAGGGAAAGTTGCCCAACTTCCTCCTTTTAAGACTCGATGTTTTCCATCAAAGTACTGCTGGGAATAGCCTGGGTAAGGATAGCTCTCAAAGTTGGCATAGCCCGAAAACCAAGTTGATGTCCATTGCCAAACTTCACCTAGCATATTTTGAGATCTGGCTGCTTTTTCCCATTCCGCCTCGCTGGGCAAACGCTTGCCGACGAATCGCGCATAGGCATCTGCTTCGTACCAACTTACGCCACAAACAGGCTGATCTGCTTTACCAGAGTAAAGCGGCTGCGTGATTTCGTTGGATTTCACCCAGTCCCACCCTTCTGCTGTCCAATATTCGGGCTGCTGATATCCGCCCGCTTCAATGAACGCTCGATATTCTCCATAGGTGACAGGATGGCGATCGATCCAATAGTCATCTAAATAGACTGAATGTGCTGGACGCTCATTGTCTTGGGCTTCGATCTCATGACTGCCCTGGATAAAATTTCCTGCTGGAATCAGGATCATGTTGTTGAATTTCTCTGAGGTATGACTCGCTTGGGAATGCCCCCTAAATCCCCCATTCTGGGGAACTTTGAAACTAGAGCATCCGGCTTGAAGTCCTCCATACATGGGGGATTTAGGGGGCTGAATCTGCCCAAATCGTAGCGAGGAATTCTCAATTAACGCCAGTATGATCGCAATTGTCTCTGCATGTTGACATTCATGTTGGATCAACCATTTCCACAGTCGTTTTTGCTGTTCGAGGGGCACGATCGCTAAATACTCAAATACTTGCGATCGCACAAGTTCCAAATACTCTAAAACAGTTGCAATCTCTGGTAATTTCACCCGTTGAGATTTTGGCAATCCATCTTGAGCAAATAAGCGATGATATTCCGGCATCAAAGGCGGATACCCTGCTAAACGCTGCAAAATCCAAAGTGCTTCCGTATAAGCAATATGTCCCACATGCCATCCGATCGGGCTGAAATCAGCATGTGCCTGGGTGCAGAACGTGTCGTAATCAATTGATTGAATTCGCTCTAGGGTTCGCGATCGACACTGCTGCATGTCAGAACGAATTTCAGATTGGAGTGATATCAAGCTTGAGGTCATGATGAACAGTCAACAAACAGCGATCGGGCAATGCTTTCCAGTTTCCATCAAACATCGGTTCAGAAACAACCAAGACTGAGCCAGAATCTTGCAAGTAATAGAGCGTTGGAGTTGGTACACCCTGAGCATATCGAGATGCCACAAGTTGATTGCCATCACTCAAAATCAGATTGGCAGAAAACGGAGTTTGATGTGCTTCACCTAATTCCATCAATACTTTTAGAGTGTGATGCAGTGCTTCGGTGAGATTTGCGCTGGTTTCTAGTTCATCAATTACAGTTGCAAAGATATGCTCTGAATCCGTCAATCCCTGAATGAATTGATACGCCAGATCACTTAAGCGATCGCGCATCGGACGATATAGAGTCTGCCGAAAGTCTTTGATGAATCCGTTGTGAATGCCTAGAAGCGATGCATGTTGAAAGGGTTGGCAATTACTCAAATCGGTCGCTAATCCTGCGGTTGCACTACGAACATTTGCTAGGACACAGCCTGATTCGACATATCGACTCAAACTCTGCAAATTCAAGTCATTCCAAATGGGTAGCGTATTTCGGTAAGTAAAAGGCTCTGCTTTGCGCGTAGCATGATACCAACCGACTCCAAATCCATCCGCATTCAACAATCCTGCGGTCATTTCTTTGGGCTGATAGCTTTGGACAACGAGAGAATGATCAGGCTGAGAAATCAAGCGATCCAGCAAGACAGGCTGTCCGAAATAGCCAAGTAATCGACACATATGAAACTCATCGATCGAACTTTCTCATGGTGACACAAACCTTTCAATTATGGTTTCCACTGAAAAGCCGCGATCGCGAGACACGCCCATCCAATTAAAAAGCCTGCTCCTCCCAAAGGCGCAACGGCTCCCAAAATTTTCACACCAGATAAAGAGAGTGCATAAAGACTGCCAGAAAAGAGAACAATACCGCTGATAAATGCAATGCCTGAAGTAGTGAGTAGAGGCGCTCCAAGTTCAGCGCGGCTCATGAATAGGGCGACGAGGATTAATGCGATCGCGTGATACATCTGATAGCGCGCCCCAGTTTCAAAAATGCTTAAAGCTCGATCGTCTAATTTGGCTCGTAAAGCATGAGTTGCAAAAGCACCGAAAGCCACTGACAAGCCTGCCAGAATCGCTCCTGACGCTAAAAAAAATCGGATCATAAATTACTTCACCTCAATGGATTTTGAAGGAGTTTTCAGAGAGTGAAAACCTGATCTGTGTAGAAGACTTCTGAAACATAAAAGCTCTCCTGAGTATTCAAGAGAGCTTTTAAAGTCGAATTCGAGAAGCTTAGTAGGCGTCTTGAAGTTCGTAGAAATCGTGCGCGATGTAATCTTTGCGAAGTGGATAGCCAACCCAATCTTCTGGCATCAGCAATCGCTTCAGATTCGGATGTCCTTCGTAGACAATCCCATACATATCGTAGGATTCACGTTCTTGCCAATCTGCTCCTTTCCAAATCCAGAAGACCGAAGGCACTCTCGGATCTTCACGCGGCAAAAAGACTTTCAACCGAACTTCATCCGGCTTGACCACATTGTCGCTCACCTTAATCAGATGGTAAAAACTCACCAACTGATCGCCAGGACCGACATCATAAGCACCTTGACACTGAAGACAGTTAAACCCATACGCTTGAAGTGCTGTTGCAAAAGGAATCAGCAATTCTGGCTCAACTTTGATCATTTCTACACCGCTTGCATCCAAGCCGATGAATTCATGATCAAAACCGTTCTCAGTCAGCCACTTTGAGGTTTTACCCGCTTCAACGATCGTTGATTGTTGTTCTTCAGCCACGATCGACACCCTCCTTTGCTTCTTGCAAGACTGCCGGGACTTCTAGACCCATTGCTTCAGCCAATTCACGCGGCGGCGCAATCCGGCTTTCAGCTTGGAGATATTTCCCATCGTGAATCACTTCAGCAGGAATCATGCTGTGAGTCGTGCTGTAGTAGCGATGAGTTTGACGCAACTGAGCACGTTCTTGAATCGATTCGTTAGAAACTTTTTTGCGCAGTTTGATGATCGCATCCACGATCGCTTCAGGACGAGGAGGACAACCCGGTAAATAAATATCCACCGGAATCAGTTTGTCAACGCCTCGCACTGCGGTCGGTGAGTCTACACTGAACATTCCACCCGTGATCGTGCAAGCTCCCATTGCAATCACATACTTTGGTTCAGGCATTTGTTCATAAAGACGAACCAACGCCGGAGCCATTTTCATCGTGATCGTGCCAGCTGTAATAATCAAATCAGCTTGGCGGGGGGTCGATCGCGGAACCAATCCAAAGCGATCGAAGTCAAATCTTGAACCAATCAAAGCTGCAAATTCGATAAAGCAGCAAGCGGTTCCAAACAGCAAAGGCCACAGACTCGAAAGCCTTGCCCAGTTATACAAATCGTCTACCGTCGTCAAAATGACATTTTCCGACAATTCTTGCGTCACACTAGGACGCTCGATCGGATTAATAATCGACCCGCCATTGAGCGAAGCCGCTTCTGGATTCATGACCATTCCAATGCTCCTTTGCGCCAAGCGTAGACGAGTCCAACAACTAGAATTGCAATGAAAATTAGGGCTTCAATAAACGCTAACAAGCCTAAACGATTGAAAGCGACCGCCCAGGGATACAAAAACACCGTTTCCACGTCGAAGATCACAAAGACCAAGGCAAACATGTAATAACGGATATTAAACTGAATCCAGGCTCCGCCCATTGGCTCCATTCCGGATTCGTACGTCGTACGGCGTTCAGGACCTCGACGGCTAGGGCGAACTAGCTTAGAAGCCAGAAGAGCCAGAACCGGAACCAAGCTGCAAATCAGCAAAAAGCCTAAAAGATATTCATAACCACTTAGGACATACACAGGTATTCGCCGCCTCTCGTTCTACAAAAATGGACTTCGCGCTTTACACTCTCATTATTATAGTGTGCTGCAATTTCTCATGGTGCGCTGAAATACTTACTAAATCAAGAACTTTCAGAGATCGCTTCTAAATCGAAGCCATCAAGAAAAATCTATCAGAATCAGATTCAACTCCCAGATCAGTATATGTGATACGCAATCCCTCGATCGACGTTCAGAATGATCGCAAAATGTCATAATAATTAACGTACATTTTAAGGTTTGGGTAACTCCCTGACGTTTGCCATGAGTACCGAATCTGTTGAACCCCAAGAGAATGCCGTCGAAACGCCTGCACCGCTTGAGCCAAAAGATATGGATCAACATGAGTGTGCGGCTTGTGGATATATCTATCAGCCGACCAAAGGCGACGATCGCTCAGGCATCGCTGCAGGTGTTGCATTTGAGGAATTGCCAATTACCTGGAAATGCCCAGTCTGTGGCGCTCCTAAGAAACGCTTTCAGAATATTGGTCCGCTCAATGCTCCGTCTGGATTTAAGCAAAATTTGGGATATGGGTTTGGGGTGAATACCTTAACACCGGGGCAGAAAAACCTGCTAATTTTCGGTGCGCTGATTGTTGGATTTATTTTCTTTTTAAGTCTTTATGGCTTACAGTAACGAACCCTTTTATTTATTGAGATCAAGTGCAATGTATCGGATTTTGAGAGCCTGGAAACAGTTTGTAATATTATTGGCAGTTGTCTTCCTGGCGACTGGATGTAAAGGGTTTTTGCCAGCGGTTGTGAATAATCCCTGGCAGGTGGTTCCGTTACCGATCGAAGAAAATATGCTCGATATTAGCTTCACCGGTGACAAGCAGCATGGCTGGATGGTCGGCACCAATACGGCATTGCTCGAAACTACAAATGGCGGAAAATCCTGGAAGCAAAAGATTCTGAATTTAGGTGAGCAGTCCTATCGTCTGACTTCAGTAAATTTTTCTGGAGATGATGGTTGGATTGCTGGACAGCCTTCGATTCTGCTGCATACGGGTGATGGCGGTAAGTCTTGGGCACGTCTGCCATTGAGCAGCAAGCTTCCTGGCTCTCCTGAGAAGATCGTTGCATTGGGCAAAGATACGGCTGAGATGACCACGGACGTTGGAGCAGTGTATCGCACAACGGACGGTGGTAAAAACTGGAAAGCTTTGGTGAAAGAAGCATTTGGGGTGATGCGGAGTATCGATCGCACTCCCGACGGAAAATACCTTGCAGTATCTTCGACCGGAAACTTCTTCTCAACTTGGGAACCCGGTCAAGACATTTGGCAGCCTTTCAACCGGAATAGCTCACGCAAATTACAAAATATGGGATTTGCGCCAGATGGTCGGCTGTGGATGTTGGCAAGAGGCGGGCAGATTCAATTCACAAATTCAGCGAGTCCTGAAGACTGGTCAGAAGCACAGAATCCTGAATTCTCAACCAGTTGGGGTTTATTGGATCTCGGCTATCGCACACCGAATGAACTCTGGGTCGTCGGTGGCAGTGGTAACCTGTTAGCTAGCTTCGATGGCGGTAAATCTTGGCAAAAGGATCGCGATGTTGAGAACATTCCAGCGAACCTCTACAGGATTATGTTCTTTGACTCGAAGACAGGCTTCATTATGGGGCAACGCGGCACGTTGTTGAAATATGAGCCGGTGGCTTAGAAATTAGGGGAATAGGGGAAGGAGTGAAGGGTGACTATTTTATAAACTCCCCCACTCCCTATCTCCCCATCTCCCCAATTATGAGAAACACGGGATCAAATTTTAACGATCGACTTGTGAGGGCATCTCCCGTCCCGTATGATACAGATAAGGCTTTTGTTCGTTGACTTCTGGAGAGAGCAAACATGGCAGGTACTACTGGTGAGCGCCCGTTTGGCGACATTGTAACTAGCATTCGCTACTGGATTATTCACAGCATCACGATTCCGGCATTGTTCATTGCGGGATGGTTGTTTGTCAGTACGGGATTGGCGTATGACGTGTTTGGCACGCCTCGCCCGAACGAATACTATCCAACTGCACGTCAAGAGCAGCTTCCGATCGTCAGCAACCGCTCGGCTGCAAAACAGCAAGTGGATAAATTTGCTTCGCAAGTTGGAAAGTAGTTTTGAGTCAAAAAGGTTGAGAAAATTATGACAGGCAACACCCCGAACGAACCTATTTCATATCCGATTTTTACAGTCCGCTGGTTGGCAGTTCATACTTTGGCTGTGCCAGCAATCTTCTTCATTGGCGCGATCGCGTCGATGCAATTTATTCAACGATAGGAGTTTGAACCGTGGCAGGAATTAAAGGCGCTCCCAACCCTAACAAGCAGCCCGTTGAACTTAACCGGACTTCTCTGTATTTGGGGCTTTTGTTGATTTTTACGCTGGGAATTTTGTTCTCTAGCTATTTCTTCAATTAGTGTTTGATTGTTCAGATTGCTGTTTTAGTTAGGAGGTAAGACCGTGCAGACTGGTGGAAGAATTCCCCTTTGGCTTGTAGCAACTGTTGCAGGCTTGGGCGTGATCGGTGTAATGAGCTTGTTTTTCTATGGTTCTTATACCAGCATTGGCTCTTCGCTGTAAGTTCATTCAAAGATAAGAAAAAGCCGCCTAGTACTAGGCGGCTTTGTTTTGCTAATGCGTTTGGAACCAAGAGGCTTAGATGCCGCTTGGATCTTCACGTTCGATGTACAAGAACAACAAGCCCATGACAACCGTGGGAAGTAACCAGGTCACAACGGGAATGAGAATCCAAGGCAGATATGAAGCTGCATATGAACCTGTCATAAGAAAAGTTTCCTATTCGTTAGATGATTCCATTTGTGAATTTACATGCCTTGGGTAACGCTGAGCGCGTTGCTCTTAGAATTCTTAACATTAGAAGACGTTCTGACAGGGGCAACTGCTTTTGGAAAAGCTCAATGGTTTCAGGTTAGGTTTGTCAGAGTTGGGCTGAGCTATAAGGAAATCGAGTCCGTATCGAGATCGTCGAGCCATAAGTCCGGCAGTTCTTCCGGGACAACTTGGCGAGTCACAATAACCTTGTGGCTTTCTCGATTCGTCATCACTTCAACGGCGATCGCTTCGATTTGAATTTCAACACACTCAAAGGGGACTTTGATTTCGGTGGTGGCTTCAAGGTTGCCATGTCCGTCCGGTTTGAAGTCGATGATCCAGCGTGAGGGTTCGATTAAGCTGCGATTTTGGCGATCGCTCACCCAGAGCTTGGCATAAATTTTCGGCACAATGTCTGGGAGTTTGAGGCGGACAGTCGTTGATTTTCCACCGATGAGTTCTGGTTCAGCAATCAGAACGATCGGATCGGGGACAGGCTCCGTTTCAGGCAGCAGCAGTGGATTACGGGCACGTTCAGATGCGATCGAGTGATTACGACGCGAGATAATCAGATCATTCAGAGGTAAAATCGGCTCGTCATCAACCACAAACTCATTGACGACCTCATCAGAACTAGGCTGAAGATTGAGTGTGGCAGTTTCGGGGATAGAATCTCGATCGTCTGCTTGAACTTTGAGGTCGCTGGCAGGTGCAGATTCTTCGAGCGGCGCGAGATAGAGATCTTCTACCTTAGGCGGTTCTGGCTCTTGAATCGGTTCTGGCTCTTGAATTGGGTCTGGTGTGACTTCAAGTGGGACAAATGCGCCAGAGAGCGGAATTTCTAGCTGAGTTTCGTCGGTGTATTCCGGGTTCGCGACATCAGGCTGAATGCCAAAAGTAGGAAGGTCGAGCTTGCGGCGGACATACGGATTGGGTTGGCGCAGTTGCGGCGGCAAACCGGAAGATTCTTTGACCGTAAAGTTTGTGCCTTCAGATTCTTTGGCAGTTGTGACGAAATTCAGAAACGTGAGATTGAGCGGGGGATGTGCAGCAGTGGGGCGAGTCGTCGGGAGATCGAGCATGTCTTCTGCCATGTTGCGATCGCCTCGCTTCGCTTCGTGCATCGCATCGACTAGCTCATCTACCGCAGACATCAAACTAAAAGATTGGGTTGCTAACGCAGGATGACCTTCCACTCTGAGATCGTGCAGGGTGATCTCGCCCAAAATGACCTGAGTCTTGAGTTCAATCGGCAAGGTGACGCGATACTTCAACTGAAAGGGTAAAGCTTCGTTTTGAAGCATTTCGCGGGTTTCTAGAAGCATTTTCGAGCTTTGGGGATCACGCAGACAGATTCGCAGTTCTGCATGAGCGATTTCGGTCAATTCTTCAGACGCAATTTGCCCCGAGATCGTTAACGGTTCACCGCGATTAGCAATAAAGGTGTCTTGCACGAGCGCGATCGCCACAACAGAATCCGGCAACATCGGATTCTGTGGCACTCTGAAATCTTCATAAGGCGATTCTGAAACTAAGCCATATTCTCGTAAAATCTCGTCTGCGATCGTGCCGGATTCGGATTCGGCATCCTGCAGAATATCATCGATAGAAAGTAAATCAGCAGACGTTTCTTTGGGTTCTAACAGGTCGGATTCTAAAGCAGGGGCGACAAATTCGAGCGTGGCGTGCTCTGCGTCTTCCCAGTCAGGGTTCCAATCTTCGACGAGATCAGCCGCGATCGATAAAACTTTCAACTGCATTGACTGCACGGTTCCTGTTTCAGAGGTGCATTGAAACTCCCAGAAACCGGGAAGGAGGGTTGTGTAGGGAATGACTACCATCAGTCCTTTCTGATTGGTCTGCTGAGTGCGAGTCTGAGTCCGGCGTTTGGGAGGAATTTCGTCGATCGCATCGTAGCGGACTCGGACTGAAACCGAGGTGTTTTTGAGTGGAGATTTTGCGGCGATGCGATACCGACCTTCGAGAATCTCGACATCGGCGGTGTCGAGCGGTAGCCAAGCGCGATCGCCATCTTGCTGAATTAAAAATTCCCAGGGTTGCATGTCAGGCATAGGTCGGTAAAGAGGCGTTCACCAGAATTTGCAGTTAACAGGGTATACCATGTCTGGCGGATTTTGGCGAATTTATTGCATTGATTTTAAGTGAGAGAGTGGGGAGTGGGGAGAAAGAGCAAGCGCTTATCTTTTCAGGGCTGTAGGTAAGGCAGCACAAAAAAGCTCGATCGACAAAGGCGATCGAGCTAAATTGGCAAGATATTTCAGTACGGGTAGAAATCTAGTTAAACTCTAGTTAAATGCGCCCGTGAAGATTTTATCGATGATCGGGAAGTTCGATAGGAGCAAGAAAGCAACGGCTGCGCCACCGGTTGCTCCGACGAAGAATCCACCTGCAAATTGGCTCCAACCTTCGGAGGTTTGTAGCGAATCTGTAGCGGAGTCATTGTCTCCTTGGAAAGTAGCTAAGCCATAGGTTGAAAGGCAAGCCGTTGCGATCAAGATCAAAGCAATTGCAGAAATTAATCCGCCAACTGCTGCATGATCAGAGTCACGCAGAGGACCTAGGAGCGTCCAAGGACCGACCAAAAAGTACCCATGTGCCATTCCGATTTCAAGACCGCGCAACAAAGGCGATAAGCCTTTCCGGTAAGCCGGGAGGTTGCCGATGAAAGCGCGGGTGAAGCCAGAATCACTGATAGGGGTCGAGAGATGTCCTGTGAACGGATCGCCGTTGTAAGGTTTAATAAGCTCGTCAGCCATATCTTAATATTTCCTAATGATTCTGAAGAGAACAAAAAGAATTCGAGACCATTGTAAGTATGACGGGGGGCTGATCCTGACAAATGCTTCAGAAAAGTTCACTATCTGAGATAAGAAGGAAATGATTTGGTTTTTGCGGCTACAAATTGCTCTAACACGGTTTGGCGGAGTAACTGTTGCGGCATAAAACCTTGAGCCAAAATAAAATCGTGAAAAGCAGTTTGATTAAACTGCTGACCCATTTTTTGTTCGACTTCTTGACGAAGCTGCATCAGCCTTTGATAGCCGTAGAAATAGGAAGGCGCATGACCCGGAAGTTTCACCGTATAACGATTAATCTCTTGTTGGGCAAAGAACTTTGAGAATCCAACATCCTCAGTCAGAGTTCGCATTGCTTCGTCGATCGAGATTTTTCCGAGATGCAATTCTGGCTCCAGAAAGGCTCGTGCTGCTCGGAGTAACTGAAACTGGAGGGAAATCAATTGCCCCTCGATCGGCATAAAGGGCAACGTAATGGCTTCTGCGTATAGTGCCCATCCTTCATGATTTGCAGGATTGTAACCAAAGCGCGATCGCGCTTCTGACGTGCCTTTGTCCTGAATCGTCGTGAATTGTAAATCGTGTCCTGGTCTGCCTTCATGTGCGGTCAGTGTCCAGGCAACGGCGGGATAGGTAAAGTCATTGTAAGCTCGCGGCTGTTTGTCAGGTTTTAGCAGTGGAATAATGAACACACCCGCAGTTTTTTGCGAGGATTTGGGCGGGAAATATTGGGGAACTGGGAAATTGGTGTTTTCTCGATCGTTGGTCAAGCGAATGGTCAGATTTCGTTTTGGCAATGTGACTAACTTTTCTCGTCGAATGATGGCTTCGAGATCTTTTTGGCGTTGTTCATACTGGGTCAGAATCTTGTCTGCGGGTAATTGTTCTTTTTTCAAAACGCGGATGACTTCTCGATATCCTGTCGCTTGTAAGCCTTTTTGTTTCGCAACTTGAACTGCGAGGACATCCATTTCTTGTTGAATCGACTCAAATGCAGTGTGGGCTTGTTTGAGCAGTTCATCGATCGGGATTTCAACCCCGCGTTCTTGCAATTCCAATGCATACAGTTCTGGTGACAATCGAAAATCTAATCTTGATTTCGGTAAAATTTCTTGTCGAACAAAAGTTGTATATTCTGTGATTTGAGCTTTCAGCTTTGTATAACTTGCTTGATCGATTTTCTGTTGCTCTAAGCGTTTCTGAATTCGCTCTAGTTGAAAGGATGTAGTCGATAAATCCTTCTCGATTTGCGACTTAGAGGGAAAGAAAATATTGGGACGAGACACAGATCCGCGCAGATTTTGAATGGCTAAAGTCGCGATCGCTGGTTTTCCCGTTTCGTCTCCATTCAATCGCTGCAATAGTTTCACGAGATCCGGTCTGCTCAAATCATCTAAGCTATTGTGAATCTCTTTAGCTAAATCGACATAAGGTAGGCGAAGTTGGCGATGGAATTCATCTGATTTCAATGATTCAGTTGCAGACTGGATCAGAATTTCTAAATCGAGTTTTACGGCAGGATCGCGTTCTTGTTTGAGCTTCGTCTGAAACCTTTGAAGGAGAGTATTGATGCCTTTCTCACGGCACTGTCCATAGTTTGAATCCAGTTGCAGCAGGGATTTGCTCAGGGCTAAATCGCTACATTGTTTGGCTGATTCGGCTTCGGTCAATAAATTTGTATTCTCGTTGCTGCGCTTGATCCAATCGGGTTGTGCAGATGCGATCGCATCAACGACCGAATGAGACATGATCGCAAAGACAAAAGTCGCGATCGCCAACCATAACACTGTTTTACGTGAGACTCGCACGACACGACGAATAATCTTCACAATCTAAAATCAACCTCTAAAATCTAAGCGCGCTACTGTTTACACTGAAGCGAATCAAATACAGTCGAGGCTTTTTCTGCTGCCGTTTTGAGATCCTGTCCATTCGTCAGCAAATTCACAACATACCGACTATCTTCTAAATTCACACTAGCGCGATAAATCACGGTAGCTTGCTCAGGAGAATCGGGGTACTTCAACTGCCCTTCGCGAATCACAACTGAGGTAGACGTGCCACAGAGATTTTTGTTCTCCACCCGCACGGATTTAATCTTCAGTTCTTCCTCATCCGCACCCAGGGCAATGCTATCTAAAATGCGATCGACTTGCTTGCGTCCCGATTCTTGCTCGATGGGAACCCGTGCGACTAAGAGCTGAATGTCCGGTTCATCTCCTTCACTGGCGATCAATGCCACTTTCGCCCCTGCAAGATTCACGCCCAATAAGCCCTGTGATGCTCCTGGCAGTGAATAACTCATAATATTGCTGGCGATCGCTTCTGCCCGTTGGGGGGTTGCCGCATTGCTCAAAAACTTGAGCGCTAACCCTGTTAAACCAACTCCTAATGTGGCGATCGCGCCGAGTACGATCGCGACCGTTTCCCAAATCGAGACTTTGTACTGCGGAATTCTAGATGGTACTTCTCTCATGAGGGCTACTCCAAATCCACGCCTAAAAAGCGATCGAGAAACCGAGTTCGCCAAGCGAGTCGCACGATCAATCCCCACTCTAGCGCAACTAATCCTAGGAAGAGACAGTCCTGCACACTAATTTGAGAAAGCTCAAAAAACGTTCGGAGTGGCGGAATAAATAAAATGAGTAAATAAACAACCAGCAGCGCTAACGCAACCCAGGTATAGCGCCAATCTCCGCTCAGCGGTTCTCCTCCCACCCAAGCGGTTGTCGGTGGTTTTAAGAATGGGATTAACAGCAGTTCACAAAATACTAAAATTGTCACAAGTGCAGTCCGAGGAATATTGAATTCGATCTTAGTTAGACCAATATTCGGAGGTAAGTCTAAAGCAGCGCTGACTAAATAAAATAGATACACTGTCAGTGACACTAAAGTGATGGTAATTGTCGCAGGAATCACAAAATGGAGCATTGATCGGACTAAACTCCGTTTCTGGCATTCTCCCGGTTGCGCCCAGATTGGAATAAAAGTGGTTGGAATGCCAACTCCAATCAACGTGACGATCGCACTATGTTTATTCAATAAGGGGAAGCTATCTGAGACAATCGCGATCGCAAAAATCAACAACGCGACACAACTCAATCGCACCATAAAGAGCTTAACGACATCTCGAATGCCATTCTGAATCCGTTGTCCTTCCAGAAAAGTATGCGGTAACGCTTCAAATGTATCTTTGAGCAACACAATGTCAGCAATGCTGCGAGTCGCTTTACTCCCGCTCTCCATTGCGATTCCGAGATTTGCCTGTTTCAGCGACAGCACATCATTCACACCGTCTCCAGTCATCGCGACATAAGAACCGCTGCGTCTCAGGCTGCGAACGAGTTGTGCTTTTTGCTGAGGTGTAATGCGCCCAAATACGTTGTAATTTCTTGCCGCCTGCACAAATTGAGCGTCATCCATTTGAGCCAGTTCTGCGCCTGAGATGACTCGAACCTCGTCGGTGAAGCCCGCCTGTTTTGCTAATGCTGCAACGGTTTGGGGATTGTCTCCTGAAATGATTTTGAGCGTGATGCCTGCTTTGACAAAGCCTTGTAGAGTTTCCTGTGCAGAAGGGCGAAGTTGATCCGAAAAACAGAGAATTCCTAGCGGGTTGAGCGGCGGAAGAGTTGTCTCGATTTCAAATTCCGTATGGGCAAACAAAACGACTCGAAATCCCTGATTTACCTGTTCATCGATATAGTTCAGAATTTCGTCTGTGACCGCGATCGACTTCATGAGGATTTCTGGCGCGCCCATCACGTAGGTTCCAGGGAGATCTTCAAATGCGATCGCGCTCCATTTCCGCGCTGATGAAAAGGGAATCTCATTCCGAATCGGCTTTGTATATCCAGAACAGGCAATTAAAACAGCTTCACTCGTCCGATTTCCAGACGCAGTACTCGCTGCGAAATCCCCAATCAACCATTTCAGTTCTTCCTCAGGAATTCCTAATGGATGGAGAGAATGAAGTTCAATCTGATTCGTGGTCAATGTGCCCGTCTTATCTAAACACAAGACATCAATATTACTGAGTGACTCGACGGCATTCGTTTGCTGAATCAAAACATTTTGTCCTAACATCCGAATTGCACCCATGGCATATGCAAGCGTGATTGCTAATAACAATCCGGCTGGAATCAATCCAGCGATCACGGCAGCACGCTGCACAACTTCATTGAGAGTTTGCGATCGACTAATAAAACTAATGCCAACGAGCAACCATAAGAACGATGCTAAGAGTAACAGAATCCGAATGATGAGATTAATCTCAGCTTGCAGCGGAGTATAGACTTGGCGAAATTCTCGCGCTCCCACTGTAAGCTGATAGGCAACCGTATCCGCTCCAACTTTCTGCGCCTCATAGCAAGCCGTTCCACTGACACAAAAGCTGCCCGAATAGACAGGTTTCTCTGCGACTTTTACGATCAGATCTGATTCTCCAGTCAACAAAGATTCATCAATTTCGACTCGTCCCTCTCCAACAATTTGTCCATCGACGAGGACTTGATCACCTGGGCGCAGCACCAGTACATCGCCGAGAACGATTGCACAGGGATCGATATTCACCTCCTGCCCGTTGCGAATCACGGTTGCATGAGGTCGATTCAGCAAGGCGATTTCGTCTAACTTTTGCTTTGCCCAAATTTCTTGCACGATTCCAATTACAACGCCGCTAAAAATAATCACCGCTACGAAGACGGCATCGCTCGGGCGTTGTAGCAGAATGAAAACGCCGCTAATTGCAAAAAAGACGGCGTTAACAAAGGTAAACAGGTTTTCTTGCAGGATGCGTGCATACGATCGACTGGTTGGCAGTTTTACGTCGTTCGTGTTGCCTGCTAACTGTTGTTCTCGAACTTCTCGATCGCTTAATCCGGGGAGCATCGCCATGAATCACACATTGTCTCTATCAGGTGATGACCATTATCATAGATGCTCTTTCCCGGTTCAAATGATTCGTTGCAGATTGAGATCGCGCAATCCCAGATTCAGATCAATTTGTAGCTGAGGTAGTGATCAACTAGTCTCTAACTGTTTATGATCGAGAAACCTGGGATCAAATCGCTAGAGGCATTGATGGCTAACGACGATATTAAAGATCGACGTGCAAAGATTCTCAAAGGAGTTCAAGAAGGAATCTCTCAAGCACTTGAGCGGCATCGACGGTTGGGAGAATCGATCGCAGTTTGGCAAGATGGAAAAGTTGTGATTCTAGAAGCGGATCAGATTCCACAGCAATTAAAGACTCAATCAGACTAAGTTGTATAGGCTCATCGCTTTTTCTCAAAGCTGTGTCTCTCTGATACCGCAAGCAATCCTTACGTAAATATACTGGAATAGTATTCATACTGAAGTCTTCATGATAACTTCATCGTTTCTGAAATAAAGTGTTCGGAATTGAGCCACCTCTCTGTGTTTCATGTTCAAGACGATGGAATCGTGAAACGGAATCAACATTTGAATCAGTGATCGAAGCGATCATACGATCGAAGCCTTGCTCGCTCAAATCTTATCCAATCTCCGTGGCTTGATGAAGACATTACGATAACTCGCGATTTCATCCGGGTATTCTGGGAGCATCGTTCCCGATGCCTGCTTTACATTCATCGCTCGATACGGCTTAGAGATAATGGCAACGACAACCAAGAAGAAACCAGCAAAAGCAAGTAGTAAAAAGCAAACTGAGCTACAGCTTAATGACCTGATTCAGAACGAAATTTCTCGTCTTTCAGAACTTCAGAGCATCGATACGAAGACGCTTCGTGAGTTTGCTCAATTTGTGATTGAGAACCACAAAAAGAAATCGAAAGCACCTGCGAAAGTTAAGCCTTTAACTTTGACTCAAATTAAGCAGGCAGCTTATCAACATTTCGGAGTCAGCACGACAGCAGAATTAAAGAAATCTGGATTTTTCCAGATGGCAACTGATGGGATGGGCAAGCTTGACCTCACCAAAAAAGAAGGGTGGGAACAACTGTATCGTAAGTTTATCGGCATTCTTCCTGGGGAAGATAACGAGACTGGCTATGGTTGCATCAATGGAATCAACATTTTCAAGTACGACTTACCTTGGCGAATCTTTGGACTCGATCCGAAAACAGCACAAGTTGAAGCCATTAAGTCCGCCTATCGCAATCTCAGTAAGATCTATCACCCGGATAATCAGGAAACTGGCGATGCCAAAGTTTTCCATCGCTTGACTGTCTTCTATAACAGTTTGACGGAGAGTTTCTAGACATGGCAGAAATCTATATCCCCTCCAAAGAACTGATTGAAATGTTGAAGATTAGTTCTCAAGAATTGATTGACATTGAAAAATTCTTTGACTCAATCCCTGATGATGAGTGGGAGCTTGAAGAAGGCAAAGATTACAGAATCGTCTCTAGAAGCGGATTGCGTGAGTACACCTTTACAGGGGCTTATACAATTGCACGCTATGTGGAAACACATCGTAAACAAAGCTTTTTTGACGTGTTAAAGGAATGGTTTCTACACACGAAACGCAATATTCGTCGCGCTTTTGTCCGCAAAAAGATTTTAGATAACTGCTCGTCACTCGTTAAACGCAATAATCGCTTTTTTCTCTCTAAAGCTGATGTGATTGCAATTTTCGGCACAAATGCATCTTATCTTTCCAAAATGGCGGAAGCGGCAAAGCGGACAGACACCTCGTTGATTGAGGGTGAGGACTATGAAAGTTGTGGGGATAAAAACGAGTTATACTACTCGCTTCCTGGAGTCATGAAGCTTGCAAAACAGTTTAGTACGACACTCACTCGCAAAAATCGGCGTGAGTGGTGTGACGATGTTGGTAAAGAGGCTCCGCCTTATGTTGCAAATACAATTGTGAATCTAATTCTCGATCGAGAAAAAGCGATTCAGAAAGCAAAAGATCAAGCTAAGAAGCGCGATAAGAAGATATGTCAGGTGACTGGAAAGAAGCCTAATAGAATTGATAAGTTTGATCTGGCAGCACATCATCTATATGCATCTCATGCGTATCCTCATCTTGCCGATGTTGAAAACAACTTGATTACGATCTCCTGTGAAGTTCATGATCAGTTCCATCAGCATTTTATGGGAGGAACACATCAGCCTTGCACGATTGATGATTTTATCGATTTCATTCACCAATACTATCCAACAAATTCCGAGCTACCTGCTTGGCTTGCAAAACAGAAGGTAGTTTTGGGGCAGCAGCAACCCATTGATGAGCGTAAGCCTCATGTGCTGTATCTTCCAGCAAGTAGAGTGCTATAGAACAATAAAGAGATCGAGAAATTTCTCGATCTCTTTATTCTAAAAGGCTGAGCACAGTCGAACCGCTCTTATCCGATCGCGATCGACCCTAACAACCGCGCCACAATCTCATGCGATCGTCTGCCGCTCGCTGCGATCATCCGATGGGCTAACACATGCGGTGCTATCGCTTTGACATCATCTGGAATGGCGTAATCTCTGCCTTCTAGAAATGCAAAGGCTTGAACTGCTTTCTGAAGCGCAACTGTTCCACGGGGGCTGACTCCGAGAAGGATTTCTTCATCGTGTCTCGTCGATCGCACAATGTTCAATAAATACTGCTGAAGCGAAGATTCCACTCGAACTAAAGCACACTGCTGTTGCAGTTCTCGAATCTCATCCAGCGTAATGCAAGGCGGCAACTCTTCAACGCGCCGTCCTGATTGCAACCGCTCCAGCATTTTCAATTCTTCTGCTTCCGTCGGATAGCCCAGAGAAAGCGACAACGCAAATCGATCCATTTGCGCTTCGGGGAGCGGAAACGTGCCCTGATATTCCACCGGATTCTGAGTTGCAATGACGAAAAACGGCTCTGGAACTTTGCGCGAGGTTCCATCGATCGTCACTTGATGTTCTTCCATTACTTCGAGCAATGCCGATTGAGTTCTGGGCGTGGCTCGGTTAATTTCATCGGCTAACAAAACATTGGCAAAAATCGGACCTGCCATGAATTCAAATTCGCCCGTGCGCGGATTCCAAACGTTTGTCCCAGTCACATCGGTTGGTAGTAAATCGGGAGTACATTGCAACCGTTGGAACTTGCCTTGAATCGATTTCGCTAAAGACTTTGCCAGTAAAGTTTTTCCAACTCCAGGCACATCTTCAAGCAGCGCGTGACCTCCAGAAAGCAGCGCAACTAAAACGAGTTGAATCGCTTCTTCTTTACCGACGATCGCGGTTGCTAAGTGTTGCGTGAGTTGCTCAATTCGATCGCGCATAGGGGAAGCTCCATTAGAACCTGTTCATCATAGCCAGAGTTCCCCAGAGTGGCGATGATCGTAATCTAGACTCGCGATCGCGCAGGTTCTGATCGCAATTGCCGCACTCCACTCAGCAAAAGCCATCCTAAAAAACACCCGATCGCATAAGGCGGAAAATCCGACCACACAAAGGTATTTCCGAGGACTAAACGACCTGGCAATGTGGCACGAATCGCTTGTAGAAAAGGAGGTTGCCAAAGTTGCAGAAACTCAATCGCACAAGAAAAACAGAATACTGCGATCGCAGTTTTGGCGATCGAGAGTTTTGGAAAACAAAACTGTACCAACGCCATCCAAAAAATTTGATAAGCCAAACTGCCTGAAATATCTGTTATCCAACCAGGTAAAGCCGTCGTGAATCGCGCGAAGTACCCCAGTGGAACAATTACGATAATGGTCAGCAGCACCGCAAGACGGTAAGGCATAAAGTTTAAGTTTGGGCGAGTTGGGTTGGAGTCGATTCAGATTTACCCTGATCGATCGCTTCCAGAATGCCCAAAAATTCTCGTTCAAAGGTGACTTGAGCACGATTGGTTCTGCCTCCAATGTAGATGGCTCCATCTTTCTCTAATCCCCAAATCTGCGAGTGAGAAACATAGCTCATAATCACACCGAGCATCAGTAAGCCGAAGCCGAGATAGACAATGGGAATTCCTGGATCAGCTTTGATTTGCAGTCCAGTACTGCCGATCAGATCCACGATCGATAATTTCAATCCTTTCACATCAACCGCCATGCCTTTACGCACGGTTGCGATCAGCTTGCCATCCATGTCGTAGACCAGTAGCAAGCCTTGTAAATCTTTGGCAACGAGAGACACGCCATCACTCATATCGGGCTTCAACGGCAGCCAGGTTCCCCAAATTCGCCCGCTGCCCTGGTCGATTCTTGCCATCGGCGATTGCAGAACTGGGCTGTTGTTGAGTCGAACTTGAATTGCCGCGATCGACCAATCTGCCTGATAGAGCGTCACCCCTTTGTGTTTCAGAGGTTCATTGACGTGAATGGTTTTACGATCGACTTCTTTTCCGTTTTGATCGAGCACAGAAAGATCCGAGTAAAACTGATCGATCTCTCCAGTCGGCAAGTAATCAATCCAAAATCGATTGACTTTCACAGACCAATCTTTCGGAATCTGCGGAGCCGCCCAAATTCCCGCATCCGTTACGTTGTCAATCTGAAATGTGGCTCCACTGGGAACCATTTCTTGAGCAATAAAGCCCGTCATCGCACCGATAATGCCGCCTAGCAGAATCAGCAACATCGCGGCATGAACCACGATCGGCCCAATTCGCCCAACAATTCCTTTGTGCGCGTACAGCTTGTCACCGTCTTGAAAAATTTTGTACTTGCGCTGTTCCAGCAGCGGTAAAAGCTGATCAATTCCAGCTTTGGGGAACTCGGCACTTAACGCAAATTTGCGAAACTGACGCGGCTGACTGTAGAAATTCCAAGTTCGCGAAAACCAGCGCAGCGCAGGCAATTGGCGCGTAAATGTACAAGCGGTCAAACTCGCTCCAAACAGAATCAGTAACGCTAAATACCACCAAGTTCGATACACATGATCAAGTCCGGCTGTCAGCAGAACTTTCCAAGTGAGAAAGCCGAAGAGAGCAGGCTTTTCAGGGTAATTCGCTTGATAAAACTGAACGGATTGTCCTTGCTCAATGATTGTTCCAGCGATACTAAAAACCGCGATCGCGAGTAAAAGCACGATCGCTAATCTCAAATCGGCTAAAACGGGCAGCAATTCTTTTTTCAAATACCGCTTGGGAGCGTTCACTAATTCTGTAAAAGTCATCTTCTAAAACACAAATCGCGACATTAACGAAAACACACCAAATCCCACAAGCAACACACCACTTGTCGGCGTAATCCAACCCGACCAACGCCGCAACTCCAATAATTTCTTAATCGCTGCGGTGAATGTTCCGGCAATAATCAACGGCGCAACATATCCAGCCGTATAACACAGTAAAAGCGATCCACCCAGAATCGGATCTTTTGTCGTACTAATCCAAGCTAAAATTGTCGCCAAAACCGGGGTGCTACAAGGCGACGCGACTAAACCGAACATCACTCCTAATAGATACGATCGCACACCTGTCGGCAATTCTTCAGAGATCCAATCTGTTCCTCCAATCGTCGGCATCTGTAACGGCAACGCTTCTAATAAATTCAATCCCATGATGATCGCGACAACGCTAATCACGATCGGTAAACCTGTCCCAACCTGCCCATACACTCTGCCAAATAGCGTTGCTGCAATGCCCAGTCCTGCTAAGGTCGTCGCCAATCCTAGGGCAAACCAGGTGGATTGCGCCGCAGCCTGTACCCGAGATTTTGCTTCATACCCGCCGATATAGCCCACCGTAATCGGCAACATCGACAGCGTACAAGGCGTTAAACTCGTCAGCAATCCTGCCGCAAAAATTACCCCAATACTGACCGGAGTAATATGCGTCAATTGGCTAGAAACTAAGCGATCGGCAAATTGCGAAAGCTCATAAAGTTGAGTCTGGAACGTATCAAACATGGTTAAGCAATCCGAAGCGCCTTTCCCATTCTACCGACTTAGCGCGACGGTCTGGGTTTCATTCGTCGGGTTCTCGCTTCTGCAAATGAAACAATTTTGGGATTTTCGGAGATCGGAGATACGCTTGCTTCACTGCTTTCTCGTGCGACCCGAATCAACAATGCTGCACAGACGAGACTAGAAATCATTGAACTCCCACCGTAACTAAACAACGGCAGAGGTAATCCAGTCGTCGGCAATGCACCTGTTGCTACGCCAATATTCAGCAAAGACTGACCAACCATAATCACCATGACCCCGATCGCGACCAATCGATGAATGGCATTTCGCGCTTGTTTTGCCACAATCAATGCCAAGGTCGCATAAGCAATCAGCATCACCATAAATGCGAAACACCCGATTAAACCAAACTCCTCAGCAAAGACTGCAAAAATGAAGTCGGTATACTGAATCGGCAAATAAAATAATTTCTGTTGAGAAAGCCCAAATCCTGTTCCGGCAAATCCTCCTGAGCCGATCGCTAACAAACTTTGGATGAGTTGATAGCCATCTTGCAAGGGATCAGACCAAGGATTGAGAAATGACATGACTCTGCGGCGTTGATACTCTCGAATACTAATACTCAAGGTCGCCAAAAATAGCCCTCCAACCGCTGTTCCGCCTAAATAGAGATAGGGTAATCCGGCAGCCAAAGCAACGAGCCATAATGCCATTCCACAAAGAGCAGTGGTACTGAGATTCGGCTGAAGGAGAATTCCGATCAGCATCAGCCCAAACAGTCCAATCCAAGTCAGTCGCACTCGCCAAGTCAGTCGTTCCCATTGTCCAAAAATTCGAGCGCTCTGCAAGACCAGAAATGGCTTAATCAACTCCGAAGGCTGAATCAAAAATGGACCGACTTCAAACCAACGCTGTCCTCCGTTTACTTCTCGCCCAATCACAGTTGTCAGAAAAATTCCGCCGAGCAGCGAGATAAATCCTAAACTTGAAACGCCCTGAATGTAGCGCAGGGGAGCGTGAATTAGGACGTTAAACAGAATCATGCCTAACGCGATCGCGATTAGTTGCCGTTTAAAGTAGTACAACCCATCGCCGATCGCGTCTCCGACAGGATATGAGGCACTAAACATTACCGCCAATCCTACAAACAACCACACAAAGGTCAGCCAGCGCAACAAGCGAGGCGTGACTGCCCAGTCCATTGCAGTTGTGTCAAAAAACGGAATGAAGTGCCGCCAGTTCATCGATTTGCTAACTCCGATCGCAATTTTTCCAAGTCATCGAGTAGAAACACCGTCAATTGTCCTGAGTAAGCTTTGCCGACATCGGTTTGAGCAATCTCAAGCCAGTAGGCAAATTGTTCTCCCTGCCGTAATTCTCCTTGCAAAGCGGCAATTTGAGGGTTTTGTTTTTGCACCGCTTCTTGAATTCGGGAGTCTGTAGGATAAGTTTTGACGATCTTTGCTTGCTCAAAGTCGCGGGCGATTTCAAATCCATAGATCGATCGCACGGATTCTCTGAGTCGAGCCAGGGTTACGCCATTTCGCATATCAAACAGAGAGAGAGTTTCACTGCGAATGATACGTCTTCCGGGGGCAAAGCGCGCCAATTGTCCCGGAGGATTTAACGACGCATGAAATGTAAACTGCTGCGCGGACGAATTAATGCGCCGCACTAAAAATTTTTCATTTTGGCTCGGTCGCACCGTGGAATTTGATTTCATCCATACGGCAGCTTCGTCGAGTGTTTGTCCTGGAATGGCTTGAGCCGGAGCCGCCATCAGCAATATTCCACTCAAGATTACGCCAATCTTTCTCATATGTTGACTCCAAAAAAGACAGGCTTATCATTCACCGTCCCGATGGTTTTCGAGTCAGATCATTGTAATGGAGTTGTTTGAGATTGGCGGATTTTTTGGAGAGGGTGTTTGTCGATCGCGCTTAAAATAGAAACAATTCAATCGATACAGAAATATGGCAGAACTCACACTGCAATTAGATCCAGCACTGCTCCAGAAAGTGAATCGCTGGGCAGAGAGTCGAGGAATGTCTGTGAATGAAGCGATCGCAGATTTAATTGGGCAGATTCCTGATTCGTCTTCAAAATCACTAGAACATCGAAGAGCATTTCTTCAATTGCCGATCGCAGAACGTCGTCGCATTTTGGCAGAGCAAGCAGGTGCAATCGCGTTTCACTATGAACAAGATAGTGAGTGGAAAGAGCTACAGGCAGGAGACATCGTTGAATATTAGTCCGAAACGAGGGGAAGTGTGGCTGGTAAACTTCGATCCGACTGTGGGATCAGAGATTAAGAAGGTTCGCCCTGCAATCATTCTCAGCTCGGATCAGATTGGGCGATTACCCATCAAACTGATTGCACCAATTACAGATTGGAAGGACTATTTTGAGCAAAATCTTTGGCATGTTCAGATTCAGCCGGATGCTCAAAATGGTTTGTCTAAAGTTTCAGCGATCGACACCTTACAAATTCGAGGCGTTGATACACGACGATTCATTCGCAAATTAGGACAAGTGCCGGAAACGACGATGCAGGAGATTGGTGCAGCGATCGCAAGTTTGATCGAATTTCAAATCGAACTAAGTCCCTAAGAGTTCTTCGACAAACTGATACAGTTCAGCCGTTGCTCTCTCTTCTAATTGCATTTCTTTTAGTCCGATTAATCCCTTTGCTAATTCGGGGGCACGATTTTTATAGTGATTATGTGCTGTCAGCAAATCTGTGAAAATCTCTTGCTCGATCTGAGTCCGACTTGCATCTTCTGGAATCGGAGAGGCAAACTCCACGGACTCTGCCTCATATTTCAACAGGAAAATGAGTGCGTTACTAAGTTGCTGTAGCTCTTGTTGAAGTTTACGCACATCGAGATCTAAGCGATCGAATCCCACCTGTCCTTCAATTCGCAATTCCACCATTGGACGGGCATCGGGATTCAGTTCTTTGGATCGAATTGCTGATTGCACAAGTTCGATCGCATTTTCCTGAATCTGCTCTAAACTTTCCTGCCCGCGTGCTTTCAATTTCAATCGCACCCATCGCCGCTGCTGATAATCTTGTTTCAGTTGAGCGTCAATGCCTTGTTCGCTCAGTTCAACGAGGAAAACACCGCGATCGTATTTTGCTTCTTCGACGCTATTTGTCTCAGTTGATCCAGGGTTAAAAATCCATCCCTGCTCAATGTAGCTTTTATGAATATGTCCTAAAGCCAGATAATCTACGCCTGCCTCTTTCAACGGCAGCAAATCGTTATACTTCAATGCACCTTGATATCGCGCAATCTGACCTTCTAGCCCTTGATGAAACAGCATTACGGTATGCCCTGGACTCGGCGGAAGCGCTTGCATTGCTTCTGACAATTGCAAAATTGCTCTCGGCGCAGATGCTCCATACCAACGCGAGCCTAAAACTCTCACGCCACAAGGCAAATCATAATATCCACCCGCAATGCCATCCCACGGTTCGTAAACAATGCGATCGTCTACTCGGTCAGGTTCTAGCAAAATGACCAATTCATCTTCAGCTAGATATTTCAGCCAACTGGTCACAGTTCCATAGGGGCGATTATCGTGATTTCCTTCGATCGCAATCGCTGGAATTCCAGTCGCTTTCAACATCTGAAAACAAATCTTCGCCTGATTGAGAATATTCGGCTGAATCACCCGATGCTCAAACAAATCGCCTGCAATGATCACAAAATCAACTTGAGTGTCGATCGCATATTTTTGTAGTGCATCCTCGAACGCCAAGTAAAAATCCTTCGTGCGTTCTTTGCTGTCGTAGCGATCGAACCCCAAATGAACATCAGCCAAATGTAAAAATCGCGGCATTGCATTCATCCATGAGCAGTAAGAACGAGTTTACTATTAAAACCCAAAAGCTGTAATTTGAATCTCAGATTATCGCTGCAAGTCTTATGAGTCTAGCGATCGCAAAATGAGTGTAAAAACTGTAACTGCCAATAGTGTTTCGGATTTCTGAGAATGGCAGCTACAACTGGAACGATTGAGGCAATTGCATTTCCAGCAATTTTGATCTCAATCGATCTCGTGATCGACAGCTAGAGAGATAGCTCGGTGTCGCATAATAACGATATGGCTATCACTCTTACTCACTACCAAGTTCTTGACCTCCAACCAACCGCGACGCAAGCGGAGATTAAGCAAGCCTATCGGCGGTTGGCAAAGGAATTTCACCCCGATACCAATCGGGTCAGTTCGAGTCATGAAAAAATTTCTCGGATCAATGCAGCCTACGAAGTTTTAGGCGATCCCCAAAGACGGCGTTCTTACGATCAGCAGCTTCAGTATGCAGAGGTCGGCTACTCAGAAGCAGGTGTGCGATCGCGAAAAGAACGCACCGAAGCTGCGCAAGCTCACTATCGTAAGCAAAGACAAGCCGAGCAGCACGAAGACAATCAGTTAAAACTGTGGTTAAAAGCGCACACGTCGATCAATCGTGTTCTGAATCAGATTATTCGTCCTTTAAAGTCTCAAATTAATGAACTCGCAGCCGATCCATTTGATGACGAGTTGATGGAAAACTTTCAAACGTACTTAGAAGAATGTCAAGAGTTGCTAGGCAAAGCGCAAAAAACATTTCAGTCTACTCCTAATCCCCCGAATGCCGCCGCTGCTGCAGCCAATCTCTATTACTGCTTGAATCAACTCAGCGATGGTATTGATGAATTATTCTACTTTACGAATAATTATGACGATCATCATCTTCGCAATGGGCGCGAACTGTTTCGGATTGCAGAAGGATTGCGTCGAGAAGCACAAGCTGCAGTCCGCGAAATTCCTCGTTAACTTCTACTTAACCTCAACGCTAACCTAAACGGCAGATGTAAATCGAGTCTGGGATTGACTAGGATTAATCTCAGTCGTGATCTGAGTTACAGAATCTTCATAAATGATTAGGTTAACATCTGATTAAGAGAGGTTAAACTGAAAATCTTGATAGATTCAGAGATCCTTTCTTCCTCTGTTGTAGGAGTTACTCGCACCGTGCAACCCAATGAGCTGAATCGCCCATTGAAGCGCAAGTTTAAATTTTGGCATTTGGAGATAAGAACGATGGCAGACCAACACAATTTCTTTTACCCCCGCAGTCGCTACCGGGGTCAAGTTAAACCGGAGAACTTGGTGTTTAATGCGAACTTGCAAGAATTTTCTCAGCGAGTGTCGTATATCTGCTGTCTAGAGACAGGCGGTAAGATGACGCCAGAAGAGTCTTATCAAGAAATTCGATCGCTGTGGAAACAGTTGAAGAAAAGCCGTAAGCAGCTTGGCATTTCAACCGGATCTTCTCCTGACTCCGGTGATATGGCAGTCTAGCACGATGCAATTGAGAGAAAACGCGATCTTCTCACTGAGAAGATCGCGCTTTACGTAGTTGAGTAGATTTAATAGCTATCTTCTCCGGGCACTTTGAAGGGATCTTTCTGACTGGGCAGTTGTTCGAGAGAAGCGTCTCGAATCGCTTGCCAGAGGGGGAGGGATTCTTCTTCAGTTTGCCAATCTGTTGCGTTGTAGCGTCTTACCGCTTCATCGACTTCCTGTAGCGTGTGGAGAACGGGTCTGACCTGTGCATCTGCCATACAACACCTCTATGTCTTCTAGAGATTTGGGTTTGACACCATTTTACTCGTCTTAGAAAAAACGATGTGACATGCGCTACAAATTCTCCAACTTATTGAAGTTTGTACGCATTCGGTAACGAAAATTCATAAATATCCGTAATGACTTGTATCCATCCCGTTACCAGTGCCGCTAAAAGACGATCGCCTTTTTCTTTAGATGCAGTTGTGGGATCTCCTAAAACGCCACTTTTACTCAGATCGCGAGTCATCCAAGCAAACGGAAGCGCCCCCTCCATACTCAGCACACCGTTTTGTGGTTCACCGAGCGGATATTCTGCGGCGGCGCGATCCATTTTGACCTGATCCGGCAAAATCGAGAGCAGCAAGCTCGTCTCGGCATCACCCGCATGAATTCCTAGCTCTAATTCTTTCGGCGTGAGCAGCTCGGTCGCGATCGCGCTAATGGTCGGAACTTTCCAGGTGAACAACGGGAAAACTGCAAAATCCTCGTACTGCTGATGCAAATCCCGTGCAGCAATTTCGAGAATTTGGGGCTGTCCTCCATGAGAATTCATGAACACGAGCTTACGAAATCCGGCTCGATAGATGCTTTCTGCAACTTCCATCAAAATTGCGAGTAAGGTCTGTGTACTCAGCGTAATCGTTCCTGGAAAGTGCCAATGCTCATTCGATTTGCCATAGTACAACGGCGGCAAAGCATAGGCTGGAATGCTTGGATCCAACTGCGCTAATGCTTTGCCAAGAACGGCGACACTGATCGCAGAATCAACGGCTAAAGGCAGATGTGCCCCGTGTTGTTCGATCGCACCCATCGGCTGCACAATCACGACATTCTCCTTATTAGGCATTGCTTGGATATCTGTCCAAGTGAGATAAGGAAAATAGCGATCGCTCGGGATAAACCCATGCATCATACAACCCCCGGCTCTGCATAGCCTTGCAGACTTTCAGGATCAAATGCTCGGAGACTTCGAGTGGCTTGCCGCACTAACACATCTGACCCATTCACAACAATCAGATACTTTCCAGCATTAATGCGATTTCGATAGGGCAAAGCATCTCCGCCACCGATGACTAAACCAACTCCGCCTCCGACAAAGACACTGCCCATCAGTCCTGACAGCGCACCTAAAACGCCAGCAATCAAAGGGCTGCCAATCTCACCTGCCCAAGCAAATGTATCTAATCCGGTAATCAGATTGAAGGCACTCCCGCCGACAAACCCAAACGGCACAAGCCAAGATGCCATCAATCGAACTTGCTTTCTTGCTTGTTCATTTGGATCGATCAATCCGTATTCATCAGCACTCTGATAGCCGCGACCCAAAATTGCTACTTTGTCCATCGGTAAGCCTTCTGTTTCTAAGGCTGAGTAGGCTGCTTCGGCTTGTATACGATCTTTCAAAACTGCAACGAGATAAGTCATTTTCTACCTTTTAAGATTGCTTCTGCGGTTCATCCTAAGACTGACATCATTGGCGAAGGATTTTGAGTCACTCCGCTCAATTGCCCAAATTTACATGAGTCTGATTGTCAGGTCTAAGTTCGATAAAATGGGATTTTCTAAGTCGATATTGTTATGTTACCAAGGGAAGACCTTCTGAAAGGGGTAGAAAATCGAGAGGCGATCGCGCGAGTGATTGATCAGGCTGAACAAGCGATCAAGACTTGGGAAGTGGTCACCAGTGACTTTCTTTCGCCTCCAGAACTCGCAGAGATTCAACGATCGTTTAGTCGGCTGACCGAAGTTCAGCTTCTCGCATGGGGTGGATATCCCCAGGCAGAACGGCAAAGACTCGCGATCTCTCGATCTGAAATTCCCTTAGATTCGTCTCAAGTTGAGCTGGTTGCCCTAGACATTGCTGGGAACTTCCTCTTCGACCCGGCAACGCATCGCGACTTTCTCGGTGCAATCTTAGGAACCGGAATTGTCCGCGATAAAGTTGGGGACATTATTGTGCTCGGAGAACGAGGAGCACAAGCGATCGTCACTCCTGAACTCGGAGAATTCTTGCAGACTGCTTTAACCCAAGTGCGATCGGTTCCAGTCAAAACTCAACCGATTCCGTTTGAGGAATTGAAGATTCGGGAACCGAAAAAGAAAGAAATCACAACGGTTGAAGCTTCGATGCGATTAGATGCGATCGCGTCTGCTGGCTTTGGTATGTCACGCAGTAAGATGGCAGATTTGATCACAGCAGGCGATGTGCGTGTCAATTGGAAAGAAATCACATCGTCTAGTTACTCAGTCAAAGCAGGGGATCTGATTGCGATTCGAGGGAAAGGGCGTGTTGAGGTTGGAGATGTAATGGTCACCAAGAAAGACCGTTACCGAGTACAACTCACTCGTTTTGTTTAAGAGCTTGCCCCCCGGACGAGAATGACGGTGCAGTCACAGCGTTTGGCGATCGCTTCTGGAATATTTCCTTGGATCGCTTGCTGTAATAGTCCTTCACGCGTTGCTCCCAGCACAATCACATCACACTGATCTTTCTGTGCCAAATCGATTAGTGCGGTTGAAACCGCATTGGCACAGACAGGCATTAATGCGATCGGGCAAGTTAAGCGATCGCCCAAAAATTCCATCGCTTCATTCAAGACATTGAGATCGGGTAGTTCGCGTTGCGGGTGATGTACTTGGCATAAACAAATTTCAGGCTGTTCTGCTAGTTTTGTCAGCGCAGGTAACAGCCGAATGGCTTGCCGAGAATTTGGACCACCCGCAGTCGGAACTAACCAGCGATCGAGGGCAGGGCGTTTTCCAAACTTGACAAGAACGACATTGCAGCTCGCTTGGCGAATCATCGTATCGACAACATTGCCAAAAATTCGACCTGGTGTAGAAGTTTCGCCATTCCAGCCCATGATTAAGAGGTCGATATGACGTTCTTTAATTGTTTCTAGAATTGCTTCTGAGATGTCATGCGTCACCCGCACTTGGGTATGAACGGGAATGTTCCATTGTTTGCCAAGCCGACCTGCTTTCTTTAATAATTTTCGACTGATTGCAGTTGAGACAGGCGTTTCGGCAGGTGTGTAATGACGCGCGATCGGAATTGCCTGTAAACATTCCAATTCATATCCTCGCTCTTGAGCAATGGCAGCCGCCATTTGCAGTAAACTTCCGGCAGTTTGAGGATTCGCGATCGGCACTAAAACTCGACCCTTTCCGGTTTCCGGCGCACGGGTTTGATAAACCACATACGATCGCTCTTTTTGAGATCCGAGATTGGTTAGCTTATCCGACTCCGCTCGAATAATATCGGCGCGAGTAATGATGCCGACTAATTTTTTACGATCAACAACAGGCAAGCGGCTAATTTTATAGCGATTGAGAAGATAGAGAACTTGGCTGAGTGGATCGTCAGGATGAACTGTGACCGGGCGCGCTGTCATAAACTCACTCAGCCGTTGCTGCTTATCTGCGATATTCGCTAAATCTGTTTGTGTGACAATTCCAACTAAAACGCCGTCTTCGATCACTGGAAAGCCGCGATGATGCGATCGCGAAAATGCTTGCATCGCTTCATCTAAACTAATCTGGCTCGACAACGTTTCGACTCGTGGCTGCATTAAATCTTTTGCTGTCAAACCGGATAATCGATTTTCGATTTCTAAATTTGCACTTAGGTGAATGCCATTAGAAGCCAGTAAGTGTTTATAAATTGATCCACTAAAAAGACTTTCTGCGACCAGATACGCACTCACAGAGCCAATCATCAGCGGCAATACAATCGTAAAATCTGTGGTTATCTCAAAGACAATGACGATTGCCGTAATGGGTCCACGAGTGACCGCACTAAAAAATGCTGCCATCCCAGTTAGGGCAGCCGTTGTTGTAAACGCTTGAGTCAGATCTAAACCGAGTGGAACTCCCATCGTTTCTAGACTTTGCGCGCCAAAGCTAATCAAAAAGCCCAAAGCAGATCCCAAAATGAGTGAGGGTGCAAATAGTCCTCCGGGTGCGCCTGACCCAAAAGCCAATAACGTGAGCACAAATTTAGTCATAAAAAGAACTGCCGTAATCCTCCAGCCTAATTCGCTTGTGAGCCAAACTTCTTGAAGACTGGCTGTGCTCCGCAGTGCATCAGGAAGGATGGCGATCACAAGTCCTGACACTCCTCCGGCAAAAGCAATCCGCAGCGGCAAACTCCACTTCAGCACTTTGCGATTCATCCTTACACTCAAAAGAATGCCGCGCATAAACAGCGATCCCAGCACGCCTGCCGATATTCCAACAATCAACAGAATTGGAATTGCCTGAACATTAAAGCTCGTCATCAACTCTAGCGAGGAAGATGCACCATTAAATCCATTGCCTCCTAACAACCTCGAAACCACTGCCCCGACAAATGACGCTAAAATTGCAGTCCCTAACGTCAGTCCAGACACATCTTGTAGCAATTCTTCGACGACAAATAACACACCCGCGATCGGGGCATTAAATCCCGCGGCTAATCCAGCGGCGGCTCCGGCAGCAATTAATTGCCTACGATGCACAGGCGAAGTCGGAACCCAATCACTCAACTGAGCCGCGATCGCGGCTCCAATCTGAACGGTCGGACCTTGCCGTCCCAAATTTAATCCCGATCCTAATGACAGTAAGGTTGTAACCAGTTTCGCGATCGCAACTCTTATTGTCAGCGCGCTTGAAACGCCACCCAAGGCAGCCTTCACTTGCGGAATGCCGCTGCCCGCTGCTTCTGGGGCAAACTGCTCGATCAACCATCCGGCGAGCAATCCGCCTACGAGTCCCACAAAAGGGAGTACCATCCAATCTGGATGATCGGTTGCGGCTGACAGTCGCCACTTGCCGAGCCAGTTCACACCTTGTTTTAAAACAACCGCTGCCACCCCTGACACTAATCCGATTAGACATGCCTCGAAGATGGCTAATCGTTTTTGAGAAATCGCACTGAGCCTGAATCTCGATTTCCACATATTTCATTCAAGTGTTCAACTCTCTTTCGCCTGACAGCGATCGCACATGCCAAAAAATTCCAACATGTGATAGTAAATCTTAAACCGATGTGATTGATTCAACTGCTTTTCTAAATCGTGAACCGGACACTCGTCGATCGCAATTGAGTTGCCACATTGTAAACAAGTCAAATGATGGCGATCCTCTTGAATCAAGCTATAGAGCGCTTCTCCATTCGCCAACGTTCTCACCTGTACCATTCCTTCGAGTTTCAATGCCTCTAATGCTCGGTACACCGTTGCCAAACCCAAACTCTGATCGCGATTTCGCAACTCAACATAAAGGTCCTGAGCAGAAATCGGTCGGTTTAAATGCTTCAAAATATCGAGAATGCGATCTTGGCTGCGGGTTCGGTGGGATTTCATAGCAAAGAAAGAAGATCAGACCTTTAACATTGTACGTTTTGAGCCGTCGCAGTCTTAGAATAGATGAGCTTTGGAACCTTCTTTACGTTCAGGACAACGACTGTGACTCAAAAATTTCAGGCTCAGATCTATGTTACTCTCCGTCCGTCGGTCTTAGATCCGGCGGGAACAGCGGTACAGTCAGGACTCGCCCACATGGGATATACCAATGTGGAGCAGATCCGAATTGGTAAATATGTCGAATTATCGTTGACTGCCGAAAGTGAATCGGCAGCACGATCGCAACTCGATACGATTTGTGACCAGCTATTGGCAAATCCGGTAATCGAAAATTACCGCATCGAATTGCAAGCTCTTGCAACCGTCTAGGAGAAAGCGATGAAGTTTGGAGTTTTGGTGTTCCCAGGATCAAATTGCGATCGCGATATTCTCTGGGTGACTCAAGGATTGTTGAATCAGCCGACTCGGATGATTTGGCATGAAGAAAGTGATCTGTCTGATATTGATGTGGTCGTCGTTCCGGGTGGATTTAGTTACGGAGACTATTTAAGATGTGGCGCGATCGCTCGGTTCTCTCCCGTGATGCGAGCGACGATCGATCATGCCAAGGCTGGAAAACTGGTCTTAGGAATTTGTAACGGATTTCAAGTGTTAACTGAAGCTGGATTGCTGCCGGGTGCCTTAGTGCGAAATCGAGATCTGCATTTTATTTGCGATCGCGTTCCGGTACGAGTCGAGCGAACAGATTTACCTTGGACACAGGGATATGAATCGGGGCAAGTGATTGAATTGCCGATCGCGCATGGAGAAGGAAGTTACTATGCAGATCCCGATACGCTGAAAGCACTCGAAGACAATGGGCAAGTTCTATTCCGTTACTCGGATGCAACGGGCAATATTACAACTGAGGGCAATCCAAATGGTTCGCTGAATAATATTGCAGGCATTTGCAATCAGCAGGGTAACGTTTTGGGCATGATGCCACACCCAGAGCGCGCTTCAGACCAAGCATTAGGACAAGTAGACGGACTTGCATTGTTTGAAGGAATTTTGAAAGCAGTGCCGACTCTTGTCTAACCCTTTTCAAACGAATTGTGACGTTCTACTGGAAGGCAAAATCTTGCCTTCTTTTTTATAGATAAGCCTTAAAACCCTTCACAAATCAGCTTTGCTTAAAAACCCTAAGCAAACTAACAGTATTACTCGAATTAAATTTAATAATTTGATCCAATTTCTGTAACTTGAGGTTCATGAAGATATTTAAACTAAATCTGTAAATTTATATTTCTATCACTGCTGTAATAATACTAGACTAACGGATTAAAAGGCATCAATCTCATCGGATTTACTTTCCTTAATCAAATCCGAGGGCAACAATCCTGACTAAACAAACTTTTGTTTTAAGTCATGAACAAACATGAAATTTTTTGCCATAAAATTTCACACTTAAACACTAGAAAAATGAAGATAGATTTCCATAAGATGAGGTCAGGTAAATTGCGGATTTCAAAATTTACCAAAATTCATTTCTTGTACCTCCAGTAATTATTAAAACCATGACCACAACATTACAAAGACGCGAAAGCGGCAATGTGTGGGAGCGCTTCTGTAACTGGGTCACTTCGACCGACAACCGCATTTATGTAGGTTGGTTCGGCGTATTGATGATCCCCACCTTGCTCTCTGCAACCATCTGCTACATCATCGCCTTCGTCGCTGCTCCTCCTGTGGACATCGACGGCATCCGTGAACCTGTTGCAGGTTCCTT
>VFQU01000388.1_pt1 | contig 41484 bp, 41 predicted proteins | sample 3512311 | NCBI WGS metagenome assembly VFQU01 (sample SAMN10412377, study PRJNA504923) | tailings metagenome | isolation source: Relicate 3 Philex TSF3 active mining site | place: Philippines: Tuba, Benguet | collected 2017-08-29
CGCTCACAGAAAACCTCACCGCCGCGTCGATGACTCGGAACTGTGCACGCTCACAGAAGGTGGGGCGACTCGAGCGACAACGATGTTGACCCGATCCCGGAAGGACGGCCCGTGAGCACTCCCCTGACCGTGAGCGCCGAGCAGCCGCTCGTGCCGGGCTGGGAGACGCGCACGATCACCCTCGGGTGCGACTACAACCCCGAGCAGTGGGACGAGTCGGTCTGGGTCGAAGACATCCGCCTGATGCGCGAGCTCGGCGTGGACCTCGTGGCCGTCAACATCTTCGGCTGGGCGCAGCTGCAGCCGCAGCCCGGTCCCTTCGACTTCAGCCGGCTCGACCGCATCATGACGATGCTCCACGAGGCGGGCATCCGCGTGAACCTCGGAACGGGCACCTCGTCGCCGCCGCCGTGGATGGCGCGCATCCACCCCGAGACCCTGCCCCAGTTCGCCGACGGCACCCTCGCCTGGCCGGGCGGTCGCCAGGCCTGGTGCCCGAGCTCGCCGGTCTTCCGGCAGAAGGCGCTCGAGCTGGTCACCGCCATGGCCGAGCGCTACGGGCAGCACCCCGCTCTCGCCCTCTGGCACATCTCGAACGAGCTCGGCTGCCATAACGCGCTGTGCTACTGCGACGCCTCGGCGGTCGCCTTCCGCGGCTGGCTGCGCCAGCGCTACGGCACCCTCGATGCGCTCAACGCCGCGTGGGGCACGGCGTTCTGGAGCCAGCGCTACGGCACCTGGGAGGACATCCTGCCGCCGCGGGCGACCCGCTCGGCCGGCAACCCCGCCCACCTGCTCGACTTCAAGCGCTTCTCCTCCGACGCGCTCCTCGACTACTACCGCGCCGAGGAGGCGGTGCTCCGCGCCCGCTCGTCGGCCCCGATCACGACCAACCTCATGGTCACGGCGCACATCCAGACGCAGGACTACTGGAGCTGGGCGCCCGCACTCGACCTGATCGCCAACGATCACTACCTCGACCACCGCCTCGCCGACCCTCTGGCCGAGCTCGCCTTCAGCGCCGACCTCACGCGGGGCCTCGCCGCCGGCGCCCCATGGATGCTCATGGAGACCTCCACGAGCGCCGTCAGCTGGCAGCCGGTCAACCACGCCAAGCGCGAGGGCGAGCTGCTGCGCACCGCGCTCGGCCACGTCGCCCGCGGCGCCGACTCGATCTGCTTCTTCCAGTGGCGCGCCTCGCGCAGCGGGGCCGAGAAGTTCCACTCCGCGCTGCTGCCGCACAGCGGCACGGCCGGCACCGGCTGGGCGCAGAGCGTCGAGCTCTCGAGCGTGCTCGACCGGCTCTCCCCCGTCGTCGGCAGCCGGGTCGAGGCGCGCGCCGCGATGGTCTTCTCCTGGAACGCCTGGTGGGCGGCCGAGGGCGATGCCCAGCCGAGCCGCCTCCTGCAGTACCTGCCCGAAGCGCACCGCTACCACCGTGCGCTTCGGGCGCTGGGGGTCACCGTCGACATGGTCGCGCCCGAGGCCGACCTCAGCGCCTACGACCTCGTGGTCGTGCCGACGCTCTACACGCTGACGGATGCCGCCGCCGAGCGCATCGCCGCGGCCGCGGCCGCGGGCGCGACCGTGCTCGTCACCCCGTTCAGCGGCATCGTCGACGAGCACGACGCGATCCGCCCGGGCGGATACCCCGGCGCCTTCCGCGAGCTGCTCGGCGTCGTCGTCGACGAGTTCCGCCCGCTCGCGGCCGATGCCGCGGTGCGCCTCGGCTCCGGCCGGCGCGGCACCATCTGGAGCGAGCAGCTGCGCGTGCTCGATGCCGAGGTGCGCGATTCCTTCGCGGACGGCCCCGCCTCCGCATCCCCCGCCCTCACCCGCCGCGCCGTCGGCGCCGGCGCCGCCTGGTACACCGCCGCCGTGCTCGATGACGACGGGGTGCGAGCGCTGCTGCGCGAGCTCTGCGCCGAGGCGGGCGTCGACGTGCTCGAGGTCGGCGATGACGTTGACCTCGTGACGCGGGCCTCGGCCGCTGGTCGGTTCCAGTTCGTCATCAACCACCGCGACGCGCCGGTCACGGTGCCCGTCTCGGGGCTCGACCTGGTGTCGGGTGAAGAGACCATCGGTGCGACCACCGTCCCTGCGGGCGGCGTCCGCGTCATCCACGTCGGAAGGAGCGATCATGGCCGTTGACAGCGCCGTCAGGCCGTCGCGCGCGGTCCGGCATCGGGGAGCCCTCGCGGTCTTCCTCGTGCCGTTCGCCGTGCTGTTCACGCTGTTCTATCTCGTCCCGATCCTCTACGCGATCTACCAGTCGCTGCTCACCGTCGAGCGCGAGGGCACCTTCGGGCCGGCCGTGCAGGTCTTCGGCGGCCTCACCCAGTACATCCAGGTCTTCCAGAACGAGCCCTTCTGGGCATCGATCGGTCGCGTTCTGCTGTTCGGTGTCGTGCAGGTGCCGATCATGCTCGGGCTCGCGCTGATCCTGGCCCTGCTGCTCGACTCGCCCCTGGTGCGCGGCACGAAGTTCTTCCGCCTGGCGTTCTTCGCGCCCTACGCGGTGCCCGCGGTCATCGCCGCGATCATGTGGGGCTTCCTGTACTCGCCGAACCTGTCGCCGTTCACGGCCGTCACCTCGAACGTCGACCTCCTCTCGGCGGAGACGGTGCTCTGGTCGATCGCCAACGTCGTCACGTGGGTCTACGTCGGCTACAACATGCTCATCATCTACTCGGCGCTGCTGTCGATCCCCCAGGAGATCTATGAGGCCGCCCGCCTCGACGGGGCCGGGCAGTTCCGCATCGCCTGGGCCATCAAGATCCCGCTCGTTGTGCCCGCCCTTGTTCTGACCGGCATCTTCTCGATCATCGGCACGCTGCAGCTGCTCGCCGAGCCGCAGGTCTTCCAGAGCTTCTCCTCGGCGGTGACGAGCACGTTCACGCCGAACCTGACGATCTACTCCACCGCGTCGATTCCGAACATCAGCCTCGCAGCGGCCATGTCGGTCGTGCTCGCCCTGGCGACGTTCATCCTCTCGTTCACCGTGCTCAAGCTCACCCAGCGGAGGGCCACGTCATGACCGTTACGACCGAGACCCGGGCCCTGCGCACGCAGGGGGCCCGCGTGAAGCCCTCCCGTGACGGCGGCATCCGCGAGAGCGCGGTCTCCCGCGCGGTCGCGATGGCCGTCATGATCGTCGCCACGCTGTACTTCCTGACGCCCCTGTGGTGGCTGTTCGTGGCGTCGACGAAGACCCGCCAGGAGTTCACGACCACCAACCCGCTGTGGTTCTCCGACTTCGCGCTCTTCGACAACATCGCCGCGCTCATCCAGTACCGCGATGGCGTCTTCCTGCAGTGGCTAGCGAACAGCGCGCTCTACGCGGGTGTGGGTGCGGCTCTGGCCACGCTCATCGCGGCGATGGCCGGTTACGCGATCGCGAAGTACTCCTTCCGCGGGCGCGAGACGTTCTTCAACGTCATTCTCGGCGGCGTCCTGGTGCCGGCGACGGCGCTCGCCCTCCCGCTGTTCCTGCTCTTCAGCCAGGCCGGCGCGACGAACACCATCTGGGCGGTGCTGCTACCGAGCCTGGTGAGCCCGTTCGGCGTCTACCTGTCGCGCATCTACGCGGCGGCGAGCGTGCCCGACGAGATCATCGAGGCCGCCCGCATCGACGGCGCGGGCGAGGTGCGCACCTTCTTCACGGTGGCGACCCGCCTGATGGCTCCGGCGCTCGTGACCATCTTCCTGTTCCAGTTCGTCGCGATCTGGAACAACTTCTTCCTGCCCCTGATCATGCTGCGCGACGAGGGCCTGTTCCCCGTCACGCTCGGCCTGTACGTCTGGAACACGCAGGTGAGCCAGATCCCCGACATCCGCGCGCTCGTCGTCATCGGCTCGCTGCTGTCGATCATCCCCCTCATCGTCACCTTCCTCGCGCTGCAGCGGTTCTGGCAGTCGGGGTTGGCGAACGGCGGTCTCAAGTGAGCCGCCGACAGACCCTCGACCGCCCGACGGCCGAGTGGAGCACCACCACCAATCGAAAGGAACACAGCATGGCGATCACTCGCGTCGCACGCGTAGGGGCCATCGCGGCCATCTCCGCGCTTGCGCTGACGGCCTGCTCGACCGCGGCCCCCGAGGGCCCCGCGGCGGGCGGCGACTGCGCCCCCTCCGACGGTCCCGTCACCCTCACCTTCACGAGCTGGCTGCCCGGCGTCGAGGAGGCCGTGGCGATCTGGAACGAGGAGAACCCCGACATCCAGGTCGAGGTGCAGACCGGCCCGAACGGCAACGGCGGTACCTACCAGAACTTCTTCAACCAGCTCGCGGCCGGCAACGCGCCCGACCTCGGTCAGATCGAGTTCGACGCCATGCCGAACTTCCGTGTCCAGGACGGCCTGGAGAACATCGCCGCCTGCGAGGGCATCCTCGAGGCGGAGGACCAGTTCGTGCCGTGGACCTGGAGCCAGGTCACCTTCGGCGAGGAGGACGCGGTCTACGCGATCCCGCAGGACACCGGCCCCATGGCCATGTTCTACCGCGCCGACCTCTTCGAGCAGGCCGGCATCCCGGTGCCGACCACCTGGGAGGAGTACGAGGCCGCTGCCGCGCAGATCCGTGAGCTCGGCGGCTACATCAACAACTTCTCGCAGAGTGACATCAACGCCTTCGCGGGCCTGGTGTGGCAGACCGGCGGGCAGTGGTTCTCGAACGACGCGGACGGCTGGACCGTCGACCTGACCGGGGCGGAGACCACGCAGGTCGCCGAGTACTGGCAGGGCCTGATCGACAACGACCTCGTCGCGGTCTACCCGCCGTGGACCGACGAGTGGAACGCGGCCTACAACTCGAGCGAGATCTGGACCTGGGTCTCGGCCGTGTGGGGCGCCAACACCATCGCGAGCGGCGCGCCCGACACCGCCGGCAACTGGGCTGTCGCCCCGATGCCGCAGTGGGAGGCCGGCGCGAGCGCTGCGGGCAACTGGGGTGGCTCGACCACCGCGGTGCTCAAGGGCTCGGACCACCCCTACGAGGCGGCGCAGTTCGCCCTGTGGCTGAACACCGACGCTGACGCGCTCACCGCGATGAACCGCACCGCGAACATCTACCCGGCCACGATCGCGGGCGGCAGTCTGCCGGTCTTCGGCGAGGGCCTGGAGTTCTACGGCGGCCAGAACATCTACGAGGTGTTCGCCGAGGCCGGCAACAACGTCGACCCCAACTTCACCTGGGGCCCGACGATGACGCAGGTCTACAACGATGTCGCCGACGGATTCAGCGCCGCTGTCTCCGGCAACGGTACGCTTCTGGACGCCCTGACCGCCGGTCAGGCCTCCACGATCGCGGCCCTCAAGGCGGCGTCGATCCCCGTCAAGGAGTAGGTATTCCGCTTCTCCACATCCGTGCCGCGGGTGTCAGCCTCGTGCTCGACGCCCGCGGCACGGCCGTGCCACGGCTCCTCCACTGGGGCTCCGATCTCGGAGCGGTGGAGCCGGAATCCCTCAGCGCGCTGGCCGACGCCGGTCGCGCCATCGCCCCGAGCTCGCCCGACGCGCCGCTGATCCCGAGCCTGCTGGCCTCCCCGGCGGAAGGCTTCAGCGGCTCTCCCGCGCTCGTCGCGCGGCGTGCGGGTGCTGCCCTGTCGCGGCTGCCGCTCCGCATCCGCCGCACCGGCCTCACGCACGACGCCACCGCGATCGCGGTCGAGCTCACCGCGGCCGACGATCACGGCCCCCTGCTCAGGCTCACCTGGCGGGCGGCCCTGTCGCCCGAGGGCGTTCTCACGATCGGGTGGGATGCCCGCGCCGAGGCCCCCGAGGGCGTCGACCTGCACCGCCTCGCCGTCGCCGTGCCCGTGCCCGCCCGCGCCGACGAGCTGCTCGACTTCACGGGCCTCTGGGCCTCGGAGCGGCGCCCGCAGCGCGGAGCCGTGCGCGACGGCCTCCACCTGCGCGAGCAGCGTCGCGGCCGCCCCGGCCACGACGCCCCCTACCTCACCGTCGTCGGCACGCCGGGCTTCGGCTTCCGCTCCGGCGAGGTGTGGGCGCTGCACCACGCGTTCAGCGGCAACAGCAGCACCGGGGTCGAGTCGCTACCGACCGGGCACCGCCGCCTGCTCGCCGCCGAGCTGCTCGAGCCGGCTGAGATCGTGCTGGCGCCAGGCGCGGTCTACACCGCCCCCGATGCCGTGCTGGCGTGGTCGGATCGCGGCCTCGACGGGCTCAGCGACCGGCTGCACCCCTTCGTGCGCGCCCTCAGCCCCGCCACCCACCGGCCGGTCGTGCTCAACACCTGGGAGGCCGTGTACTTCGACCACGACCTCGACCGCCTGCTGCCGCTCGTGGAGGCCGCGGCCGACCTCGGCATCGAGCGCTTCGTGCTCGACGACGGCTGGTTCCACGGCCGCACCGATGACCGCCGGGCGCTCGGCGACTGGACGGTCGACTCCGAGCGCTGGCCGGAGGGGCTGCACCCGCTCGCCGACGCCGTCGTCGCGCGCGGCATGGAGTTCGGGCTGTGGGTCGAGCCCGAGATGGTCAGTCCCGATTCGCGGCTGGCACGCGAGCATCCCGAATGGATGCTGGCCGAGGCTGACGCGGAGACCGACGCCGAGGCGCACCATCCCCCGTCCTGGCGGTTCCAGCACACGCTCGACCTGACGATCCCCGCCGCCCGCGCCCACGTGCTGGAGGCCCTGAGCGCGCTGCTCGACGAGTACCCGATCGCCTTCCTGAAGTGGGATCACAACCGCGACCAGCACGCCGGCAGCGCGGCCGCGCACACCCGCGCCGTCTACGCGCTCATCGACGATCTGCGGGCCCGGCACTCGCACGTCGCGATCGAGAGCTGCGCCTCCGGCGGCGCCCGCGTCGACCTCGGCATCGCGCGCCGCGTGCACCGGTTCTGGACGAGCGACACCAACGATGCCCTCGACCGGCAGCGCATCCAGCGGTACAGCGGCCTGCTGATGCCCCCCGAGCTGCTCGGTGGTCACGTTGGCGCCCCGCGCGCGCACATCACCGGGCGCCGCCACGATCTCTCCTTCCGGCTCGCCGCGGCGCTGTTCGGCAGCGCCGGCATCGAGTGGGACATTACGTCGGCGTCGGACGACGACCGCGCGGTGCTGCGCGACTGGGTCGCCACGGTCAAGCGGTTCCGCCCGCTGGTGACGACCGGTCGCACGGTGCGCACCGACGAGGCGACCGACGACCGCGTGGTGCACGCGCTCGTCGCTCCCGACGGCAGCGAGGCGCTCATCGCGCTCGCCACGCTCGCGACGGCGGCCGTCGCGGTTCCGGCCCCGCTGCGCCTGCCGGGCCTGGACCCGGCTCGCCACTACCGCATCGAGCCGATCACGCTCGGCGCGCCCCCGCACGCGGTGCAGGATGCTCCCCCGGCGTGGCTCGTCGCCGGCGGCACGACGATCTCGGGTGGGCTGCTCGCCGAGCTCGGCCTGCCGGTGCCGCTCCTCGGGCCGGAGCAGGCGCTCGTGCTGCACGCTGTCGCGGTCGACTGAGCTGGTCGGGCTCTACGTCTGAAGGGCGTACAGCGCCACGGCGGTCGCGGCCGCGACGTTGAGCGAGTCGACGCCGTGCGCCATCGGGATCGTCACGACGGTGTCGGCCGCGGCGAGGGCAGCGCGGCTGAGCCCGTCGCCCTCCGTGCCGACGACGACGGCGACGCGCTCGGGGGCGGTCGCGGCGAAGTCGCGCAGGCCGACCGCGTCATCGGCCAGAGCGAGCGCGGCGATCGTGAAGCCCGCCGCGTGCAGCAGCGGCACGGCGTCGTCCCATTCGGGCAGCCGGGTCCAGGGCACCTGCAGCACCGTTCCCATCGAGACGCGCACGCTGCGGCGGTAGAGCGGGTCGGCGCAGCGGGGGGTCACGAGCACCGCATCCGCCCCGAGGCCCGCGACGGAGCGGAAGATCGCGCCGACGTTCGTGTGGTCGACGACGTCCTCGACGATGACGATGCGCCGCGCATCCCGCAGCAGCTCGGCGACCGGGGTCAGCGATGGGCGGTGCATGCTCGCGAGTGCCCCGCGATGGAGGTGGAAGCCGGTGAGCTCCTCCAGCAACCCCGCTGAGCCCACGTGCACGGTGACGTCGCGGTCGCCCAGCAGCGCCTCGAGCTCGGGCAGCCAGCGCTCGCTCGTGAGCACCGACCGCGGCTCGTGCCCGGCCCGCAGCGCCCGCTCGATGACGGTGAGCGACTCGGCGATGTAGAGGCCGCCCTCCGGCTCGGTGACGCGTCGCAGGGCGACGTCGGTGAGGCGCGCGTAGTCGGCGAGGGCCGGCTCGTCGAGGCTCGTGATGGGGGCGATGCGCATGGATGCTCGTCTCGTGCTCGGCGGAACGCGGGCCGCGCTTCCAGCCCCCGGAAACATATCCGAAACCCGCGCGTTCTAGTCTGCGAGAAGGAACCACCGGAGGCCTCATGTCGATCGCCGCACCGCTCGTCGAGCTGGATGCGGCGGCGCGCGCCGCGGTGGACGAGGCCGTCGAGCTGCTGCGCGGCCGTCGCATCGCGGTGCTGACCGGGGCCGGCGTGAGCACCGACTCGGGCATCCCCGACTACCGCGGCGCGGGCGCCCCCGTGCGCACGCCCATGACGTACAGCCAGTTCCTCGCCGACGAGCCCTACCGCAAGCGCTACTGGGCCGGCAGCCACCTCGGCTGGAGCCGCTTCGCCGCCGCCCGCCCCAACGCCGGGCACCTGACGCTCGCCGAGCTCGAGGCGAGCGGCATCGTCACGGGCGTCGTCACCCAGAACGTCGACGGCCTGCACATCCGGGCCGGCAGCCGCCGCGTCGTCGACCTGCACGGCAGCATGGACCGCGTCACGTGCCTGCACTGCGGGCAGACCTTCGACCGCGGCGCGATCGCCGACCGCATCGCCGCCCTCAACCCGTGGCTGAGCGACGCCGACGCGACAATGAATCCGGATGGCGATGCCGAGGTCAGCGATGTCTCCCGTTTCGCCGTGCCCGAGTGCTCGGTCTGCGGCGGGACCCTCAAGCCCGACATCGTCTTCTTCGGCGAGTTCGTGCCGCCCGTGAAGTTCGAGGAGGCCCGCGGCATCGTGGCCCGCTCGGACGCGCTGCTCGTGCTCGGTTCGTCGCTCGTCGTGAACTCGGGCATCCGGCTCGTCGGGCAGGCGGCGAAGAAGCGCATCCCCACGATCATCGTCAACCGGGGCGAGACGAAGGCCGACACCCGTGCCGCCCTTAAGATCGAGGCAGGCACGACCGAGACGCTCGCTGCTCTGCGCGACGCGCTGTCGGCCTGATCGACCCCGACCGCCGGGGCCGGCGGAAGGGCTACTGATGACGGTTTTTGCGCTCGTGCGCCACGGCGAGACCGACTGGAACCGTGAGCGGCGCATCCAGGGCTCGACCGACATCCCGCTCAACGATCTCGGGCGCGAGCAGGCCCGGGCGACGGGCGCGCTGCTCGCAGACCGGCGGTGGACGGCCCTCGTCGCCTCTCCGCTGTCACGCGCCGCCGAGACCGCCCGGCTGATCGGTGCCGCGGTCGGCCTCGGCGAGCCCGAGCTGGAGCCGCGGCTCGCCGAGCGCGACTACGGCGCGGCGGAGGGCCTGACCGGGCCCGAGATCGACGCGCTCTACCCCGATGGCGCGGATGTGCCGGGGCGCGAGCCCCGCGAGGCCGTTGCCGATCGGGTCGTCGCGGCGCTGCACGACCTCGCCGCTCGGCATCCCGGCGAGGCGGTCATCGTCGTCGCGCACGGGGGCGTGATCCGCAGCGTGCTGGAGACGGTCGCGCCGGGCCGGCACCGCGAGCCGATCACGAACGGCTCGGTCCACTCGTTCCGGCACGCCGACGGCTCGCTCGAGCTCGTCGCCTTCAACGACCCGATCGACGAGCGCTCGATCTTCCCGTACACGGACGACTACGAGCAGCAGAACGCCCTTGCGGCCCGGGAGGCCCGCTGATGGCATCCGGCCCCGAGCGCTTCCTGCAGGCGACCGCGCACCTGCCGATCACCCCGCAGCGGATGCCCGACTCCACGCACACGGCCGCCGAGGCCGCGGCCGCCGTCGGCGTGGAGGTCGGCGCGATCGTCAAGTCGCTCGTCTTCGTGGCCGTCGGTGACGACGACTCCCGCGAGCCGGTGCTCGCGCTCGTGTGCGGCGACAACCGGGCCGATCTCGATGCTCTCGCCGCGGTGCTCGGCGCCCGCATCGAGAAGGCCGACGCGACAACCGTCAAGGAGGCGACGGGCTACTCGATCGGCGGGGTGCCGCCGCTCGGGCATCCCGCCCCGGTTCGCACGGTCATCGACCGCGACCTGCTGCGCTTCGAGACCGTGTGGTCGGCGGCGGGCAGCGCCTATGACGTCTTCCCCGCGACCCCGCAGCAGCTCGTGGAGTGGACGGGCGGCGAGCTGGCCGCCATCGGCAGCCGCTGACGGGCCGCGCCGCGCGTTCCGCGCATTCGGGAGTCTCCGGACCCCCGTCCGCGTCAGCGCGTCGAGCGCCGTCCGAGCGCGGCCTGCTCGCGGAGCAGCTCGAGCAGCACGGCGGCCGACCGACTCCAGTCGAAGCGGGCCGCCTCGGCGGGGGCGGCGGCCGAGCGGCGCTCCCACTCTCCCGCGGCCAGTAGCTCGGTGATGCGGGCGGCGAAGGCCTCCGCATCCCCCGGCGCCGCGTACAGCGCCGTCTCGCCGCCGATCTCGCGGAAGATCGGGATGTCGCTGACGACGACGGGCGTGCCGCGCCCCATCGCCTCGACGAGCGGGATGCCGAAGCCCTCGTCGCGCGAGGCGCTCACGAGGGCCGTGGCATCGTCGAGCAGCGTGGCGTACTCGTCGTCGCTCACGCCGTCGTGCACGACGAGGGCGCCCTGCGGCGCGGCCGCTTCGAAGCGCTCGCGGTCGGCGGGGCGGATGCGGCTCAGCAGGTGCAGGCGCGCGCCCGGCAGGTGGTGCAGCGCCGCCACGAGCGTGTCGACGCCCTTGTACGGCATGAACGAGCCCATGTAGACGAGCTCGATGCCCTCCGGTCGCGTCCGGGGCGCGACCGCCGCCGGCCGGTCGGCGGCGTTCGGCACCACGGTGATCGACCGGCGGGTCAGGCGATGCTCGCGCATGAGCGCGCGTGTCGTCTCGCTCACCGTGACGACTGCGTCGGCCCGGTTCAGCAGCAGCCGCTGCGGCCACCACGCCAGGTGGTACAGCCGCCAGCCCACGCGCACCGGCCAGGGCAGGTCGCGCGGCGGTGTCGGGTGGGCGTAGTAGATGAGGTCGTGCAGGGTCAGCACGAGCGGGTAGCGGCGCCCGAGCGCCCCCATGGTCTGCATGGGGCTGAAGACGACGTCGGGTGAGAGTCGGTTGACCTGGCGCGCGACGAACGGCTCGCGGGCGCTGGTCGGCCCGCTCACGATGTGCCAGGGCAGCCCGGTCGGCAGCATCGACAACTGCCGCTCGTCGCTGATGAGCAGCTCGAGCGACTCGGAGTCGGCGAGCAGCGGGCGCAGGGCATCCACGAGGCTCGCGGTGAACCGGCTGATGCCGTCGTGGCGCGGGAACCGCACGTAGCGGCAGTCGATGAGGATGCGCATGGTGCGACCCGCCGCCTCAGGCGAGGAAGGCGCGGATGGCCGCGGCCGCCTCGACCGGCTTCTCGTAGTGGATGAGGTGCCCCACGCCCGCGATGACCTCGAGGCGCGCATCCGGGAACAGCGTGACCAGGTGCTCCTGGGCCGCGAGCGGCGTGATGTCATCCTCGTCGGCGACGACGAGCAGCGTGCTCGGCGTCACGTCGGCCGCGTACTCCGAGACGTCGTGCGAGACGGAGGCGCGGAACGCCTCGAGCAGGCTCTGGCGGGTGGCGAAGGCCGAGAAGTAGCGGTCGTGCTCCTCGTGGATCCAGCGGCGCAGGGCGCGGTCATCCGTCTTCGCCATGGTCTCGCTCATCACGCGCGTGACCAGGCGGCTGCGGAGGGCGGCGAAGCCGAGGCGCTCGGGCAGCGCGGCTCCCACGCGGTAGAACAGCACGGCGAGGCGGGTGAGAATGCCGCGCGGGCCGGCCAGCGCGTTCTGCCCGATTGGGTTGACGAGGATCACCCGCGGCGCCGGCACGCCGTTCGCGACGGCGGCGGAGACGACGATCGAACCGAACGAGTGCCCCAGCAGCACCGCCGTTCCGTGCACGCCGGTCGCCTGCAGGAAGGCGTCGAGCCAGGCGACGTATCCGTCGATGTCGTGCGGGCGGCCCTCGAGCGGCGCACTCGTGCCGAATCCCGGCAGGTCGGGGGCGATGAACCGGATGCCCGGCAGTTGCGCCACGACCGGCCCGAGCCCGTGGTGGTCGCCGCGGAAGCCGTGCACCAGCACGACCGTGCGATCGGCATCCAGCGGCCCGTACTCGACCAGGTGGGTGCGCGACCCGAGTACGTCGATGTCGCGCTCGCGCGCCGGGATGCGCGCGAGCGCCTCGGCGTACGGAGAAGGGGCGACCATCGTGATTAGTCTAGGCGGGTGTCGTTCACCGCCCCCCTCACCACGCCCGGCCTGACCCTCGACCCGCACTGGCACCGTCGTGCCGTGTTCTACGAGGTGATGGTGCGCTCGTTCATGGATTCGAACGGCGACGGCATCGGCGACCTCGCCGGTCTGATCTCGAAGCTCGATTACCTGCAGTGGCTCGGCGTCGACGCGCTCTGGCTGCCGCCCTTCTTCGAGAGCCCGCTGCGCGACGGCGGGTACGACGTCGCGGACTACACCGCGGTGCTGCCCGAGTTCGGCACGATCGAGCAGTTCCGCGAGCTCGTCACGAAGGCGCACGAGCGCAACATGCGCATCGTGATCGACCTGGTCATCAATCACACCTCCGACCAGCACCCGTGGTTCCAGGCCTCGCGGGAGGACCCGGACGGCCCCTACGGCGACTACTACGTCTGGAGCGACACCGACGAGAAGTACCAGGACGTTCGCATCATCTTCGTCGACACCGAGGAGTCGAACTGGGCCTTCGACCCGGTGCGCCGCCAGTTCTACTGGCACCGGTTCTTCTCGCACCAGCCCGACCTCAACTTCGAGAACCCGAAGGTGCACGACGAGATCTTCGACGTCGTGCGGTTCTGGGCCGACCTCGGCGTCGACGGCTTCCGCCTCGACGCGATCCCCTACCTGTACGAGTCCGATGGCGGCACCGGCGAGAGCGAGCCTCCCACCCACGCCTTCATCGCGAAGCTGCGCACGATGATCGACGAGGAGTACCCCGGCCGCATCCTCATCGCCGAGGCCAACCAGTGGCCCCACGAGGTCGTCGAGTTCTTCGGCACCGACGAACAGCCCGAGTGCCACATGGCCTTCGACTTCCCCGTCATGCCGCGCATCTTCTACGCGCTGCGCTCCCAGCAGGCCACCGAGCTCGAGCGCCAGCTGAGCGAGGAGGTCCACGCGCCGGAGGGCTCGGCCTGGGGGGTCTTCCTGCGCAACCACGACGAGCTGACGCTCGAGATGGTCAGCGAGGAGTACCGGCAGGCGATGTACGGCTGGTATGCCTACGACCCGCGGATGCGCGCCAACGTCGGCATCCGCCGGCGGCTGGCGCCGCTCCTCGACAACGCGCGCGCTGAGCTCGAGCTGGCCCACGCTCTGCTGTTCAGCCTGCCCGGCAGCCCCTTCCTGTACTACGGCGACGAGATCGGCATGGGCGACAACATCTGGCTGCCCGACCGCGACAGCTCGCGCACGCCCATGCAGTGGACGCCCGACCGCAACGCGGGCTTCTCGAGCGCCGACCCCGGAAAGCTCTACCTGCCGGTCGTGCAGTCGCTGGTGTACCACTACAGCCAGACGAACGTCGAGAGCCAGCTCGCGCAGTCGCGCTCGCTGCTGCACTGGGTGCGCAACGTGATCCACGTGCGCAAGGCGCACCCGACCTTCGGCCTCGGCTCGATGCGGGTGCTGCGTACCGACAACGAGTCGGTGCTCGCCTTCGTGCGCGAATACGCCGGAACCGGCACGCACCTGGGCGACGCCCCCGAGCGCATCCTGTGCGTGTTCTCGTTCGCTCACAACCCGGTCTCAGCGACGATCAGCGCGGAAGGCCTGGAGGGGGTCGGCCTGCACGACCTGTTCGGCGGCGCCCCCTTCCCCGCCGTCGGCGATGACGGCTCCCTCACTCTGACACTCGGCACCCAGAGCTTCTACTGGCTGGGCGTGGAGGAGAACCGATGAGCCTCCTCGACCGCGAGCTGGCCGTCTTCGACCTCGAGACGACGGGCGTGGATGTCCGCACCGCGCGCATCGTCACCGCCTGCGTCGCCGTGCTCGACGCCTCCGGCGCCGTGGTCGCCCGCCGCGACTGGCTTGCCGATCCGGGGGTGGAGATCCCGGAGGGGGCCGCGGCCATCCACGGCATCACGACGGAGCGTGCGCGGGCCGAGGGCCGCCCGGCCGCCGAGGTGGTGGCCGAGGTCGTGGGCGAGCTGCGCGCGCAGCTGGCGGCCGGCCGGCCGCTCGTGGTCTACAACGCCCCCTACGATCTCTCCCTGCTCGCCGCCGAGGCCGCACGGCACGGCGTCGCGACCCTCGTCGACCCGGCACCGGTGATCGACCCGCTCGTGCTCGACAAGGCCGTCGACCGGTACCGCAAGGGCAAGCGCACGCTGGAAGTCGCCGCCGTGCACTACGGCGTGACGCTCGATGGCGCCCACGATGCGGCGGCTGACGCGATCGCCGCGGGCCAGGTGGCGCGCGCGCTGGCGGCGAGGCATGCCGCGGCGCTGCCCGAGACGCTCGACGAGCTGCACGCCGCTCAGGCGCGCTGGCACGACCAGCAGGCCGACAACTTCGAGAACTACATGCGCACGCAGCGCGACCACACCTTCACGGCCGACCGCGGCTGGCCGGTGCGCGGCTGAGCGGCGCGCCGACGGCCATCAGGCTCGCCCGGGGGCGCCGCCGACCGCGAGGAACACCCAGCTGAGCAGCACCGGCGCGAACAGCAGCAGGAACGTCGTCGTCGCGACGATGACCGACACGATCACGGCGGCCAGTGACAGCCCCCACCCGCTTAGCTCCGGCCGCGAGCGGAGCTCGGCGCGACTTCTCAAGGCGAGCCAGACGCCTGCCGCGGCGAGGACCAGCGCGAGCGCGGGCGCCGGCACGGCGGCAACGGCGGACGCGACCGCGAGCATGACCGCGGCCAGCACGACGCCCGGGTAGGTGCGAGCTGAGGAAACATCCGTGCTGGTCATGACCGCACCCTATACCCGGAACGACGGAGGGCCCCGCCGATCCGGCGGGGCCCTCCGTGAGGTCGGGGTCGGCTAGTTGCCGAAGCCCTTGAAGCGCTGGTTGAACTTCTCGACGCGACCGGCCGAGTCCATGATGCGCTGCTTGCCCGTGTAGAACGGGTGCGAGGCCGACGAGATCTCGACGTCGATCACCGGGTAGGTGACCCCGTCGAGCTCGATGGTCTTGTCGCTCGAGACCGTCGAGCGGGTGAGGAAGGTCTCGCCCGAGGCCAGGTCGCGGAACACGACGGGCGCGTACTCGGGGTGGATGTCAGTCTTCATGAGCGGATTCCTTGGACGTTTGCGATGGGCGACGCCCGTTCAGAGCGCGCGAGAGGGTGCGAGACCCGACCGCCAAGCCTAGCAGAGCCGCGGCCGAGCGGCGGGTGCGAGCCGCGCCAGATCAGGCGGCTCGCGCGGTGAAGCGCGCGCCGTCGCGGCTCACCTGCAGCGGCAGGCCGAACGCTGCGGTCAGGTTCTCGCTCGTCATGACCTCCGTCAGCGGCCCGGCCGCCGAGATGGCGCCCCGGCGCAGCAGCAGGGCGTGGGTGAAGCCGGGAGGGATCTCCTCGACATGGTGGGTGACCATCACCATCGCCGGCGAGCTCGGCTCGCTCGCGTAGGCGCCGAGCAGCTGCAGCAGCTCCTCGCGAGCACCCAGGTCGAGGCTGGCGGCGGGCTCGTCGAGCAGCAGCAGCTCGGGGTCGGTCATGATGGCACGCGCGATCTGCACGCGCTTCTGCTCACCGTCGCTCAGCGTGCCGAACAGTCGGTCGCCGAAGCCCTCGAGGTGCCACTCGCGCAGCACGCGCTCCGCGCGCCGCACGTCGACCTCCTCGTACTGCTCGTTCCAGCGGCCGGTCACCGAGTACGACGCGGTCATCACGACGTCGAGCACGCGCTCATTGCCGGGGATGCGGCGCGCCAGCGCCGTGGAGGCGAAACCGATGCGGGGGCGCAGTTCGAAGACGTCGGTGGCCCCCAGCGCCTCGTCGAGCACGACCGCCCGCCCCGAGGTGGGATGCAGGAACGACGCGGCGACCTGCAGCATCGTGGTCTTGCCGGCGCCGTTGGGGCCGAGCACGACCCACCGCTGATCCGACGTGACCTGCCAGGTGACGTGGTCGAGGATGGTCGTGCCATCACGGGTCAGAGAGACATCGTCGAACGCGAGAACACTGGCCATGATGGCTCCAGCCTAGAGCAGGGAGCGGTACAGCTCGGTCGTGCGGGCGGCGATGCTCGGCCACGAGAACATCGCCTCGGCGCGGGCGCGACCGGCGGCGCCCATCGCGAGCGCAGCATCCCGATCGGTGACGACCTCGATGAGGGCGGCGGCGAGGTCGGCGATGAACCGCTCGGGGTCGAGAGGCGTGCCGGAGCCGTCGTGCACCTGGTCGATCGGCACGAGCCGGCCCGTGATCCCGTCGTCGACGACTTCCGGGATTCCGCCGGTATCGGTGCCGACCACGGCCACGCCGCACGCCATCGCCTCGAGGTTGACGATGCCGAGAGGCTCGTAGACGCTCGGGCAGACGAACGTCGTCGCGGCCGACAGCACGGCCGACAGCTCGAGCGGGCTCAGCATGCGCTCGATCCAGACCACCCCGGTGCGCTCGGCCTGCAGGGCGGCGACGCCGTGCTGCACCTCACGGAGGATCTCCGGGGTGTCCGGCGCACCCGCGCACAGCACGAGCTGCACGTCGGCCGGCAGGCGACGCGCGGCCTGCAGGAGGTATGGCAGGCCCTTCTGGCGGGTGATGCGTCCGACGAAGACGACGGTCGGCCGGTCGGGATCGATGCCGAGGGCGCGCACCGCATCGTGGTCGATCGTGCGCTGCCAGCGCTCGAGATCGATGCCGTTGTGGATCACCGAGACCCGCGACTCATCGATCTCGGGATAGCAGCGCAGGATGTCGCGGCGCATGCCCTCGCTCACGGCGATCACCGCGTCGGCCGATTCGAAAGCGGTCTTCTCGATCCAGCGCGAGACCCGGTAGCCGCCCCCCAGCTGCTCCGCCTTCCACGGCCGCAGAGGTTCGAGGCTGTGGGCGGTCACCACGTGCGGGATGCCGTGCAGGAGCTGCGCCAGCTGCCCCGCCGCGTTGGCATACCAGGTGTGCGAATGCACCAGATCAGCGCCATCGACGTCGTCGGCGATCGCGAGATTGACTCCCAGGGTCGCCAGCGCGGGATTCGCCGAGCTGAGGGTGCCCGGCACCAGGTAGGCGTGCGTGTTCGCCTCGTTGCGCGGCGCGCCGAAGCACCGCACGCGGACGTCGAGCGACCCGCGCAGCGCCCGCACCAGCTCCGCGACATGCACCCCCGCTCCCCCGTAGATCTCGGGCGGGTACTCACGGCTGATCACGTCGACGCGCATGGCTCGACGCTAGTACAGGCGTGCCTCTATGGCACCGCCCGCCGCTCGCCTAGGGTGGGGCCATGTCGACTCCCAAGATCTTCGGAATCGTGCTCGCGGGCGGTGAGGGCAAGCGGCTCATGCCCTTGACGGTCGACCGCGCGAAACCGGCCGTGCCCTTCGCGGGCGGCTACCGGCTGATCGACTTCGCCCTCTCGAACCTCATCAATTCGGGCCTGCGGCAGCTGGTCGTGCTGACGCAGTACAAGAGCCATTCGCTCGACCGGCACGTGTCGCAGACCTGGCGCCTGAGCGGCATGCTCAATGCCTACGTCGCCTCGGTTCCCGCCCAGCAGCGCCTCGGCAAGCGCTGGTTCTCGGGCTCGGCCGACGCGATCTACCAGAGCCTCAACCTCATCCGTGACGAGAAGCCCGACATCGTGGTGGTGGTCGGCGCCGACCACGTGTACCGGATGGACTTCCGGCAGATGATCGACGCGCACATCGCCAACGGCGCGGGCGTGACCGTCGCGGGCATCCGTCAGCCGATCGCGCTCGCCGACCAGTTCGGCGTCATCGAGACCGACCCGGCCAACCCGCAGCGCATCGCGGCCTTCCACGAGAAGCCGAAAGACGCGGTCGGGCTCCCGGATGCTCCGCACGAGGTGCTCGCGTCGATGGGCAACTACGTGTTCGACGCCGACGTGCTCGTCGACGCCGTGACCCGCGACGGCGACGACCCCGACAGCGCGCACGACATGGGCGGCGACATCGTGCCCGCGTTCGTGCGCGAAGGCCGCGCCTTCGTCTACGACCTCAACCGCAACGAGGTGCCGGGGGCCACCGAGCGCGACCGCTTCTACTGGCGCGACGTGGGCACGATCGAGTCGTTCTTCGACGCCCACCAGGACCTCATCTCGGCCCTGCCGGTGTTCAACCTGTACAACACCGACTGGCCCATCTACTCGCAGCAGCTGAACTCGCCGCCCGCGAAGTTCGTGCGCGACGCCTCCGGCGCCACCGGCATGATGATCGACTCGATCGTCTCGCTCGGCTCGGTCATCTCCGGTTCGCACATCGAGCGCAGCGTGCTCGGCCCCTGGGTGACGATCGAGTCGGCGTCAGTCGTCGACAGCGTGGTGTTCGAGCGCGTCACCATCGGGGCGGGAGCCGTCGTGCGGCGGGCTATTCTCGACAAGGAGGTCGTCGTGGCCCCCGGCGCCCAGGTGGGTGTCGACCACGACGCCGACCGCGCCCGCGGCCTCACGGTCACCGAGACGGGCATCGTGGTCGCCGGCAAGGGCGTCCGCATCGAGTAGAGCGGCTGTGCGCCGCCCCGGCCCGGCAGGAGCATCCACCCCCATGGCCTCGCTGCTCGTCGTGCTCGACGTCGACTCGACCCTCATCGAGGAGGAGGCGATCGAGCTGCTCGCGGAGGAGGTCGGCTCGGGCGCTGCCGTGGCCGCGGTCACCGCGCGCGCGATGGCGGGCGAGCTCGACTTCGCGGCGTCGCTCGCCGAGCGGGTGGCGACGCTCGCCGGGCTCGACGAGGGTGTCTTCGCGCGGGTGGCCCCGCGCATCACGCTGACCCGCGGGGCGCGCGAGCTGGTCGCCGGGGTGCACGCGGTCGACGGATGCGTCGCCGTCGTCTCCGGCGGATTCCACGAGCTGCTCGACCCCCTCGCGGCCGACCTCGGTCTCGACGCCCACCGGGCGAACCGGCTCGCGCTCGAGGGCGGACGACTCACCGGTCGCACGACCGGCCCGGTCATCGACGCCGCGGCCAAGGCCCAGGCGCTGCACGAGTGGGCGGAGCGCTTCGCCGTGCCCCGCGCGCGGACGGTCGCGGTCGGCGACGGCGCCAACGACCTGGCGATGATGGCCGCGGCCGGGCTGAGCATCGCGTTCGACGCGAAGCCGATCGTGCGCGGAGCCGCCCACGTCAGCCTCGTCGAGCGCGACCTCGCCGCCGTGCTCGGCGTGCTGGGGCTGCGCGGCTAGCTGCGGGCTCTTGGCCGGGTCAGTGGCCCATGCCGAGGCCGCCGTCGACGGGGATCACGGCCCCGCTGATGTAGGCGGCATCGTCGCCGGCGAGCCAGGCGACCACGCGAGCGACCTCGGTGGGGGTCGCGAAGCGGCCGGCCGGGATCGCCTCCTGGTAGGCCTTCTGCTGGTCTTCCGGCAGCGCCGCCGTCATGTCGGTTTCGATGAATCCCGGGGCCACGACGTTCGCGGTGATGCCGCGGCCGCCGAGCTCGCGCGTCAGCGAGCGGGCCATGCCCACGAGGGCCGACTTCGAGGCGCTGTAGTTGACCTGGCCGGCCGAGCCGTACAGCCCCACCACGCTGGAGATGAGGATGATGCGGCCGAAGCGGGCCTTGAGCATCCCCTTCGACGCCCGCTTCACGGTGCGGAAGGCGCCGGTGAGGTTGGTGTCGATGACGCTCGTGAAGTCCTCCTCCGACATGCGCAGCAGGAGGGTGTCGCGGGTGATGCCGGCGTTCGCCACGACCACCTCGACAGGTCCCAGCTCGGCCTCGACGGTCGTGAAGGCCGCATCGAGCGAGTCGGCGTCGGTGACGTCGGCGATCACGGTGAGCGCGCCGGCCGGGCCCGAGCCCGAGCGGGCCGTGACGGCCACCCGATGCCCCTGGGCGAGAAACTCCTCGGCGATCGAGTAGCCGATGCCGCGGTTGCCGCCGGTGATCAGAACAGTGCGCTGGGTGGTCATGGCTCCCCAGCATATGCGCAACGTCGGGGGCTACCATCGCCGTGTGTCGAAGCCGCAGACCAATGCGATCACCAGCCTCCCCACCTCGCCCGATGAGGAGCGCAAGGCCCGCATGGTCAAGTACTCCGTGGCCATGGCGGTGCGCATGGTGTGCATCATGGCGTGCTTCGTCACGCCCGGCTGGTGGCTGCTGATCCCCGCCTTCGGCGCGGTGGTGCTGCCCTACGTTGCGGTGGTCGCCGCGAACACCGTCGTCAACACCGCCGGACGCGCCGTCGAGCGCCCCGGCGCGCTCCTGCCCGTGCGGGAGGACCGCGCGTGATCGACCTGCCCGGGGCCATCACCAGCCGTCGCTGCTCGCGCGCCGGCTGCAAGCAGGAGGCGACCTGGGCAGTCAACTGGCGCAACCCCCGCATCCACACCCCTGACCGGGTCAAGGTGTGGCTCGCCTGCGAGGAGCATCGTGACTACCTTTACGACTACGTGGACGCCCGCGGGTTTCCGGTGACGATCACCCCGGCGGGCGTGGTCGTCGAGAGCGTGCCCGAGCGGGGAGAATAGCTCTCCGTGAGCATCCTCGCGCTGGCCCTGACGAAGCGCTGGCTGGGCTGGCTGGCGTTCACGACGCTGTTCGCGGTCGTGTGCGTGGGGCTGGCGCAGTGGCAGTGGGCCCGCCGCCTCGAGGCCGTCGCCGAGATCCGCGTCGTCGCGCAGAACTGGGATGCCGCTCCGGTCGCCCTCACCGAGGTGCTGCCGGGCGATGCGCCTATCGACCCCGCCGCCGAGTGGACCCCGGTCGTGCTCGAGGGCGAGTACCTGGTCGATGAGCAGCTGCTGGTGCGCAACCGCCCGTTCGGCGGTCGCCCCGGGTTCGAGGTGCTGACGCCGCTGCTGCTCGACTCGGGCGCGGTGTTCATCGTCAACCGCGGCTGGGTGCCGACCGGCGATGAGCAGGACTCCCCCGACGCCGTGCCTGCACCCCCGGAGGGGCCCGTCGAGGTGATCGCGCGGCTGAAGCCGGGCGAGCCGACGATCGCGGGGCGCGGCGCGCCGGAGGGGCAGATCGCGACGATCCACCTGCCTGAGCTCGCCGAGCGGGTGAGCGGCGGATCGGTCATCGAGGGCGCCTACGGCCTGCTGGACCGCGAGCAGCCGGCCCCGGTCGAGCGGCCGCTCGCCGCTCTGCGTCCCGTCGCCGATGAGGGTCCGCACCTCAGCTACACCTTCCAGTGGTACCTGTTCGCGCTGCTCGGCTTCATCGGCTTCGGCTGGGCGCTCCGGCACGAGCACCGGGCCCTGCGCGCCGCGGAGACCGGTGAGCCGGTCGCTGCCCCGCGGCGGCGGCGCGGGGCCGGGCCGACCGACGATGAGATCGAGGACGCGCTGCTCGACGCCGATGACGAGAGCCGCGCGGGCCGTCAGGCGAGCGAGATCAGCTCGGCGTAGTCGGCTGTCCAGAGATCCTCGACACCGTCGGGCATGATCAGCACGCGTTCCGGGTTGAGCGCCTCCACAGCACCCTCGTCGTGGCTGACGAGGATCACCGCGCCGCTGTAGCTGGCGAGCGCCCCCAGGATCTCCGCCCGGCTCGCGGGGTCGAGGTTGTTCGTCGGCTCGTCGAGCAGCAGCAGGTTCGCCTTCGAGACCACGAGAGTCGCGAGCGAGAGCCGCGTCTTCTCGCCGCCGGACAGCACGCCCGCGGGCTTCTGCACATCGTCGCCGATGAACAGGAACGAGCCGAGCACGCTGCGCGCCTCCCGCTCGGTGATGGCATCGCTCGCGCTCATCATGTTCTCGAGCACGGAGCGCTTCACATCGAGCGTCTCGTGCTCCTGCGCGTAATAGCCGATGCGCAGCCCGTGCCCGGGCTCGATGATGCCGGTATCGGGCTGGTCGACGCCGGCGAGGATCCGCAGCAGCGTCGTCTTGCCGGCACCGTTGAGGCCCAGGATGACCACGCGCGAGCCGCGATCGACGGCGAGGTCGACCGCCGTGAAGATCTCGAGCGAGCCGTAGCTCTTCGACAGGTTGTGGGCCTGCAGCGGGGTCTTGCCGACGGGTGCGGGCTCGGGAAACCGCAGCTTCGCGACCCGGTCGACCGCCCGCACCTCCTCGAGGCCCGCGAGCATCTTCTCGGCGCGAGCCACCATCTGGTGGGCCGCGGCGGCCTTCGACGCCTTCGCCCCGAAGCGCGCGGCCTGCAGCTGCAGCGCGGTCGCCTTCTTCTCGACGTTGGCGCGCTCCTTCTTGCGGCGCTCCTCGTCGGCCTCGCGCTGGCGCAGGTAGTGCTTCCAGCCCATGTTGTAGATGTCGATGACCTGCCGGTTCGCGTCGAGGTAGAACACCCGGTTGACGGTCTCCTCCACGAGCTGCACGTCGTGGCTGATCACGATGAAGCCGCCCTGGTAGGCCTTCAGGAAGTCGCGCAGCCAGACCACCGAGTCGGCGTCGAGATGGTTGGTGGGCTCGTCGAGGATCATCGTCTCGGCATCGCTGAACAGGATGCGCGCCAGCTCGATCCGTCGGCGCTGGCCGCCCGACAGGGTGCTGAGGGGTTGGCTCAGGATGCGATCGGGAAGGCTCAGGTTGCTCGCGATCGCCGCCGCCTCGGCCTCGGCCGCGTATCCCCCGAGCGCGTGGAAGCGGTCGGTGAGGCGCCCGTAGCGAGCCATCGCCTTCTCGGCGACCGCAGCATCGCTGCTGCCCATGTCGACGGTGGCCTGCTGCATGTCGAGCACGATCTGGCCGAGTCCGCGGGCGTCGAGGATGCGGGTGCGGGCGAGTTGCTCGGGGTCGCCCGCGCGCGGGTCTTGCGGCAGGTAGCCGATCTCGCCGGTGCGCGTGATCGTTCCGCCGGTCGGCTGCCCCTCCCCCGCGAGCGCGCGGGTCATCGTGGTCTTGCCGGCGCCATTGCGCCCGACGAGCCCCACCTTGTCGCCCTTGTCGACGCGGAAGCTCACGTTCTCCATGAGCAGGCGCGCGCCGACGCGGATCTCGAGATCGTGTACGGCGAGCACAGTGAACGTCCGATTCTTTGGTGGGATTCGACGACCCCGGTCAGCGGGGGCCAGCCCGATAGTCTAGCCGTGTCCCCCGCACCCGACGTCCTGGAAGAGGTTCCGCCGCCGTGTCGACCGCCACCACCGCTCCGTCTCCCGCCGCCTCATCGCGCATCACGCTGGTCGATCGCGTGATCGCCCGCACGTGGGCCAGCGACATCGCTCTCGTCGTGGCCGGAACCGCCCTCGTGGCGGTTCTCGCCCAGATCGCCGTGCCGCTCTGGCCCGTGCCGGTCACCGGCCAGACCCTCGCGGTGCTGCTGGTGGGCGCGAGCCTCGGCGCCGCACGCGGCGCCGCATCCCTCGCCCTCTACGCCGTTCTCGGCCTCGCCGGGCTGCCGATCTTCGCGCCCCAGGACGACGGCTCGCACCTCACCGGCCTCGCCGCCCTGACCGCGCCGAGCTTCGGCTACATCATCGGCTTCGTCGCCTCGGCGGCCATCGTCGGCTGGGCGGCCGAGCGGTCCTGGGACCGCGGCTGGTACAAGCCGATCATCACGTTCATCGGCGGCTCGCTCGTGGTCTTCGCCTTCGGCCTGCCGTGGCTCGCCGTCGTGCTCGGCCAGTTCGGCCTGCCGAACGACCTGCAGTCGGTGCTGATCGCGGGCTTCTACCCGTTCATCATCGGTGGGCTCATCAAGGCGGCGATCGCCGCGGCGCTGCTGCCCGCGCTCTGGGCCGCCGCCGAGCGAGCGCCGCGCCACGACTGACGCATCCACCAATGAGAGGGGCCCCGTCGGTCATCCGGCGGGGCCCCTCTCATTCGCGTCTAGATCGAGAAACCCAGAGCTCGCATCATGTCGCGGCCGTCATCGGTGATCCGCTCCGGGCCCCACGGCGGCATCCATACCCAGTTGATGCGGAACTGCTCGACGATGCCGTCGAGGGCGTTCGCGACCGACTCCTCGATGACGTCGGTGAGCGGGCAGCCGGCCGACGTGAGGGTCATGGAGATGATGAGGGCGTCGCTCTCCTCGTCCCAGGCCAGGTCGTAGACGAGGCCGAGGTCGACGATGTTGACGCCGAGCTCGGGGTCGACGACGTCTTTCAGTCCCTCCTCGACCTTGTCGAAGAGCTGGGGCTCGAGTGCGATCGGCATGGCTCTAGCCTACGGTCGACCCGGTCAGGTAGCGGTCGTAGCCCTCGTTCTCGAGGCGCTCGGCCAGCTCCGGCCCGCCCTCCTCGGCGACCCGGCCGTCGACGAAGACGTGCACGAAGTCGGGCTGGATGTACCGCAGGATGCGCGTGTAGTGCGTGATCAGCAGCACCCCGAGGCCGGTGTTCTCCTTCACGCGGTTCACGCCCTCCGAGACGATCTTGAGCGCGTCGACGTCGAGGCCAGAGTCGGTCTCGTCGAGCACGGCGATCTTCGGCTTGAGCAGCTCGAGCTGGACGATCTCGTGGCGCTTCTTCTCGCCGCCCGAGAAGCCCTCGTTGACGTTGCGCTCGGCGAAGGAGGAGTCCATGCGGAGCGCCTCCATCGAGCCCTTGAGCTCCTTGATCCAGCTGCGTAGCGGCGGGGCCTCGCCGTCGAGTGCGGTCTTGGCGGTGCGGAGGAAGTTCGACACCGTGACGCCGGGGATCTCGACCGGGTACTGCATGGCCAGGAACAGGCCGGCGCGGGCGCGGTCGTCGATGCTCATCTCGAGCACGTTCTCGCCGTCGAGCGTGATCGTGCCGCTGTCGACGGTGTACCGGGGGTGGCCGGCGATCGTGTAGGCGAGGGTCGACTTGCCCGAACCGTTGGGGCCCATGATGGCGTGCGTCTCGCCCGAGTTGATGGTCAGGTCGACCCCGCGGAGGATCGGCTTGACCCCCTGGTCGGTCTCGATGCTGACGTGCAGATCGCGGATCTCAAGAGTGGACATTGCTCTGGCTGGTCCTCTGTGTCGTGTGGGAGTCGGGCGCGGCGGTCAGCCGGCGATGGTCTGGTCGACGTCGACGAGAACGTCGTCGCCGTCGATGGTCACGGTGTAGACAGGCACCGGCTCGTAGGCCGGGAAGTTGCGGGGCTTGCCGCTGCCGAGGTCGAACTTCGAGCCGTGCGCCCAGCACTCGATGGCGTCGTCCTCGACGAAGCCCTCGCTGAGCGAGATCTCTCCGTGGGTGCAGGTGTCACCGAGGGCGTGCACAGCCCCGGCGGAGTCCATGACGACGGCGACGGGCTTGCCGTCGACGACGACCTTGCGGGCGGTCGCGGGGCTCAGCTCGCCGAGCGAGCAGACGCGGGTCGCTGTCATGTCACACCACCTCCACGGCGGCCAGCTCGTCCTCGAGCAGGGCGAGCAGGCGGGCCTCGAGCGCCTCGTTGCCGATGCGCTGCACGATCTCGAGCAGGAACCCGAGCACGACGAGGCGACGGGCCTCCTGCTCATCGATGCCGCGCGCGCGCAGGTAGAACAGGTGCTCGTCGTCGAAACGGCCGGTCGCGCTCGCGTGGCCCGCTCCAGCGATCTCGCCGGTCTCGATCTCCAGGTTCGGGATCGAGTCGGCGCGCGTGCCATCGCTGAGCACGAGGTTGCGGTTCTCCTCGTAGGAGTCGGTGCCGGTGGCCTCGCGGCCGATGAGCACATCGCCGACCCAGACGGTGCGCGCACCCTCGCCGTTCAGGGCGCCCTTGTAGCTGACGCGGCTGACGGTGTGCGGTGCGATGTGATGCACGTAGACGCGCTGCTCGAGGTGCTGGCCGGCGTCGGCGAAGTACAGGCCGAGCAGCTGCCCGTCGGCGCCCTCCCCCGCGAGCGCGACCGAGGGGTTCACGCGCACGACGGCGCCGCCGAGCGACACGACGACGTGCTTGAGGCGGGCATCCCGATCGACGCGCCCGAAGTGGCTCGAGAGGTGAACGGCCTCGTCATCCCACTCCTGCAGGCTCACGACGGTCAGGTCGCTGCCCTGCTCGGCGATGATCTCGACGTTCTCGGTGAGGCGGGCCGGGCCCCGGTGGTCGATGATGACCGTTCCGCGCGCGTTTGGCTTCGCGGTGATGATCGTGTGCGCGGCGCGCGGGGCGGCGTCGGGTGCCGCGCGGTCGACGGTCACTGTGACCGCCTCCTCGCCCGTGAGCGTGACCACGAGGGCCTTCTCGCTGCTCGACCACGCGTTCGCGGCCGCACGCTCCTCGGCGAGGCCGGCGGAGCCGATGCGGGCGTCGTCGCGGCCGACCCACTCGACCGTTACGCCCGCGGCCGGCGACACCTCGGCCGGGAAGGGCGAGCCGTCGAGGGGGCCGTCGATCAGGTCGCGGATGCTCGCCACGGGCGTCAGCCGCCATTCGAGCTCGCGCCCGGTGACCTCCGGGAAGTCGGCGTGCTGCGCCGAGGCGAAGCGCTCGGAGCGCGTCTGCACCGGCACCGGCGAGCCGGGGCCGTGGGCGTGCTGGAGGGGAGCCGCCTCGGGGGCGGCGGAGGGTGCGGACGTCATCTAGCCGACGCTGCCTTCCATGTTCATCTCGATGAGCTTGTTGAGCTCGAGGGCGTACTCCATCGGCAGCTCGCGCGCGATCGGCTCGATGAAGCCGCGGACGATCATCGCCATGGCCTCGTCCTCGGGCATGCCGCGCGACTGCAGGTAGAACAGCTGCTCCTCGCTCACCCGCGACACGGTCGCCTCGTGGCCGAGCTGCACGTCGTCGACACGGATGTCGATCGCGGGATACGTGTCGGAGCGCGAGATCGTGTCGACCAGCAGGGCGTCGCAGCGCACGGTGTTGGCCGATTGGTGGGCGTTCGCATCGACGCGCACCTCGCCGCGGTAGCCGGCGCGGCCGCCGCCGCGCGCGATCGACTTCGACACGATCGACGACGTCGTGTACGGCGCCATGTGGATCATCTTCGCGCCCGCGTCCTGGTGCTGCCCCGGCCCGGCGAAGGCGACCGAGAGGGTCTCGCCCTTGGCGTGCTCGCCCATCAGGAAGATCGAGGGGTACTTCATCGTCACCTTCGAGCCGATATTGCCGTCGATCCATTCCATGGTGGCTCCCTCGTGGGCGACGGCGCGCTTCGTGACGAGGTTGTAGACGTTGCTCGACCAGTTCTGGATCGTCGTGTAGCGCACGCGCGCGTTCTTCTTCACGATGATCTCGACGACGGCCGAGTGCAGCGAGTCGCTCTTGTAGATCGGAGCCGTGCAGCCCTCGATGTAGTGCACGTAGGAGCCCTCGTCGGCGATGATCAGGGTGCGCTCGAATTGGCCCATGTTCTCGGTGTTGATGCGGAAGTAGGCCTGGAGCGGAATCTCGACGTGCACACCGGGCGGCACGTAGACGAACGATCCGCCCGACCAGACCGCCGTGTTCAGCGCGGCGAACTTGTTGTCACCGGCGGGGATGACCGTGCCGAAGTACTCCTGGAAGAATTCGGGGTGCTCACGCAGGGCCGTGTCGGTATCCATGAAGATGACGCCTTGGGCCTCCAGGTCTTCGCGGATCTGGTGGTAGACCACCTCCGACTCGTACTGCGCGGCGACACCTGCCACCAGGCGCTGGCGCTCGGCCTCGGGGATGCCGAGGCGCTCGTAGGTGTTCTTGATGTCCTCGGGCAGCTCTTCCCACGAGGTCGCCTGCTTCTCGGTGGTCCGGACGAAGTACTTGATGTTGTCGAAGTCGATCCCCGACAGGTCGGCGCCCCAGATCGGCATCGGCTTCTGGCCGAAGAGCTTGAGGCCCTTCAGGCGCAGGTCGAGCATCCACTGCGGTTCGTCCTTGAGCGCGGAGATGTTGCGCACGACGTCCTCGTCGATGCCGCGACGGGCCGACGCGCCCGCGGCGTCGGAGTCGGACCAGCCGAACTCGTACTGGCCGAGGCCCTCGAGCTCCGGTCGATCGATGAGCACGTCAGACACGGTGTTCCTCTTCTCCTCGTCGAACCCAACCGCGAGGGCGGTGGGGGAATTCCTGATGCGGGGATGTCCGCTCCTGGTCGGTCCTCCGGCGACGCTGCTCGGCTGACGCTCAACCGCCGCAACTACACTGACAGCGACCGCAGGAGCGGGCAGGTGGGCCTCAGCGCCCGCGATCGACAGCGACGGTGAACACCCTGAAGTCTACAGGGGAGGACGCCGTGAAGAGGAGGATGCAGGCTGTGAACCGGCTGTACCGATGGCTTCCCGTCTCGACCGCCGACCGCCGCGTGCGGGTGCTCGCCTGGGCGTCCCTCGTCAGCCAGACGCTCATCGTGGGAACGGGCGGGGCTGTGCGGCTCACCGGCTCGGGCCTCGGCTGCCCCACCTGGCCCCGGTGCACGGAGGACTCCTTCGTCGCGACACCCGAGATGGGCATCCACGGCATCGTCGAGTTCGGGAACCGCCTGCTGACCTTCGTGCTCGTGATCATCGCGATCCTGGCGTTCCTCTCGATCCTGCGCCTGCGGCGCGAGCGTCCCGAGCTGCTGCGCCTCACGGTCGCGCTCGGCCTCGGGATCCCCGCGCAGGCGGTCATCGGCGGCATCACGGTGCTGACCGAGCTCAACCCCTGGATCGTCGGCCTCCACTTCGTCGTGTCGGCCGTGCTCGTCGCGCTCGCGACCGTCTATGTGCACCGCGTGTACCGCGGCCGGACCTCCGGTCGGCTCGCGGTGCCCGTGCCGCTCCGGCGGCTCGCTCTCGTCACCGCGGTCGGCGCCTGGGTGACTGTGCTGATCGGCATCGTCGTGACCGGTTCCGGCCCGCACGCGGGCGATGGCGGAGCCGCGCGCAACGGCCTCGACAGCGAGCTCCTGCAGCATTGGCACTCCTGGCCAGCCTACGCGACCTTCGGTCTCACGCTCCTGCTCATCGTGTTCGCGTTCCGCACCGGCCGCGCGCCGATGCTGCGGGCCGCGATCGCGCTTCTCGCCGTCGAGGGCGTGCAGATCGCCGTCGGCATCGCGCAGGCGCGCCTCGGGCTCCCGGTGATCCTCGTGGGCGTGCACATGGTGCTGGCCTGCGTCCTGGTCGCCGTCGTGACCCTCGTGGTGCTCACCACGAAGCTCACCGCGGCCGAGGCGGCCGAGCGCGACGCGGTGGTCGAGCGCGAGGCCGTCAGTGCCTAGGAGCGGGCCTCCGAGCGACGCGCTCAGACGCACCGCTGAGAGGGGCAGCGCTGAGAGGGGCAGCGCCTAGAAGGGCAGCAGCGGATCGATGCCGACCGCGACGAACAGCAGCGTCAGGTACGAGATGCTCGCGTGGAAGACGCGCATCGGCGCCGCCTCCTGGCCGCGGACCGCGCGCCCGTAGAGGCGGTGGCTCTCGACGATGAACCAGCCCCCGGCGAGCACCGCGACCGCGGTGTAGAGAGCACCCATCGGCGCGATCGGGATCAGCAGCAGTGAGGCCGCCACGGTCGCCCAGGCGTAGAGGACGACCTGCACGCCCACGGTCGCACGGTCGCGGATGACGGCGAGCATGGGTACGTCGGCGGCCGCGTAGTCGTCGCGGTACTTCATCGACAGCGGCCAGTAGTGCGGCGGGGTCCAGAGGAAGACGACGAGGAAGAGGATGAACGGCGGCCAGTCGAGCGAACCGGTGACGGCCGACCATCCGATCAGCACGGGGAAGCAGCCGGCGATCCCGCCCCAGATGATGTTCTGCTCGGTGCGGCGCTTGAGTACGAGGGTGTAAATCACGACGTAGAAGACGATCGCGGCGAGCGACAGCGCGGCGGCCAGCAGGTTCGTCGTGAGGGCCAGCCAGACGATCGAGACGACCCCGATCGCGTAGGCGAAGATCAGCGCCGCGCGATCGGAGATCTCCCCCGTCACGAGCGGACGGTTCTGCGTGCGGTTCATCACGCGGTCGATGTCGCGGTCGATGTACATGTTGAACGCGCCCGCCGACCCGGCGGAGAGGGCGCCGCCGATCAGGGTCGCGAGCACCAGCCCGATGCTGGGCAGGCCGTCGGCCGCGAGGATCATGACGGGCGCGGTCGTCACGAGCAGCAGCTCGATGACGCGGGGTTTCGTCAGCGCCACGTAGGCGGCGAGGGTCCGGCGGAGGCTCCGCGGTCGCGTCGAGACGGCGTGATCGAGAGCGGTGTCCATGGCTCCTTCTTCGTGGCAGAGGGCGACGCCAGTCTACGGGAGCGGCGCTTTGAGCCAGCCCAGCGAGCCCGGGGCGGCATATGACGCTCCCTATACTGGCCATGGCCGACGATGTCCTGCCCGTCATCGTGCGCGCAGGAGCCGGAGGCGCCCGTCCGACCTCACGAAAGGCCACCACCCGCCCATGACCGAGCTCACCTGGGACGACCTCGACCGTCAGGCCGTCGACACCGCCCGTCTGCTGGCGGCCGACGCCGTCGAGAAGGTCGGCAACGGCCACCCCGGCACCGCCATGTCGCTGGCGCCGGTCGCCTACCTGCTGCACCAGAAGGTCATGGCGCACGACCCGAGCGACCCGCACTGGCTGGGGCGCGACCGCTTCATCCTGTCGGCCGGCCACAGCTCGCTCACCCAGTACGTGCAGCTCTACCTCGGCGGCTACGGCCTCGAGCTCGACGACCTCAAGGCCCTGCGCACCTGGGGCTCGAAGACCCCCGGCCACCCGGAGTACGGCCACACCGACGGCGTCGAGATCACGACCGGTCCCCTCGGCCAGGGTCTCGCCTCCGCGGTCGGCTTCGCCTACGCCGCTCGCTTCGAGCGGGGCCTGCTCGACCCCGAGACCCCCGCCGGTGAGAGCGTCTTCGACCATCACGTCTACGTGATCGCCGGCGACGGCGACATCCAGGAGGGTGTGACGAGCGAGGCCGGGTCACTCGCCGGCCACCAGCAGCTCGGCAACCTGGTCGTCATCTACGACTCGAATCAGATCTCGATCGAGGACGACACCGACATCGCCTTCACCGAGGACGTCGCCGCGCGCTACGCGAGCTACGGCTGGCACGTCCAGACCGTCGACTGGAAGAAGACCGGCGAGTACGTCGAGGACGTGCACGCCCTGCACGCCGCGATCGAGGCCGCGAAGGCCGAGACGGGCAAGCCCAGCATCATCATCCTGAAGACGATCATCGGCTGGCCCGCGCCCACCAAGCAGAACACCGGCAAGATCCACGGCTCGGCCCTCGGCGCCGACGAGCTCGCGGCCACGAAGCGCGTCATGGGCTTCGACCCCGAGCAGCACTTCGTCGTCAGCGACGCGGTCATCGCCCACACCCGCCGCGCCGTCGACCGCGGTGCCGAGCGCCGGGCGGCCTGGCAGGCCCGCTTCGACGCCTGGGCCGCCGCCCACCCGCAGCGCAAGGCCCTGCTCGACCGGATGCTCGCCGGCGAGCTCCCGGTCGAGCTCGACGCGGCGCTGCCGGTGTTCGAGGGCGACACGAGCCTGTCGACCCGCGCCGCGAGCGGCAAGGTCATCAACGCGATCGCGGGCGTGCTGCCCGAGTTCTGGGGCGGCTCGGCCGACCTCGCCGAGTCGAACCTCACGACGATCACCGGCGGCGGTTCGTTCGCCCCGGCGGAGCACTCGACCCACGAGTGGCAGGCGAACCCCTACGGCCGCATCCTGCACTTCGGCATCCGCGAGCACGCGATGGGCGCGATCCTCAACGGCATCGCCCTGCACGGCCGCACCCGGGTGTTCGGCGGCACGTTCCTGATCTTCAGCGACTACATGCGGCCGTCGGTGCGTCTCGCCGCCCTGATGAACGTGCCGGTCACCTACGTCTGGACTCACGACTCGGTCGCCCTCGGCGAGGACGGGCCGACGCACCAGCCGATCGAGCAGCTCGCCTCGCTGCGCGCCATCCCGGGGCTCGCCATCGTGCGCCCCGCCGACGCGAACGAGACCGCGCACGCCTGGAAGGCCGTGCTCGAGCGCCGCTCCCCCGCCGGCATCGCGCTGACCCGCCAGAACGTGCCCGTGCTCGCGCGCGGTGCCGATGCCGCGAGCGGCGACACCCTGGCGGCGGCCCACCACGTCGCGAAGGGCGCCTACGTGCTCGCTGAGGCTGCGAACGGCAGCCCCGACGTGATCCTGATCGCGACCGGTTCCGAGGTCGCGGTGGCGCTGGATGCCCGCGCCCAGCTCGCCGAGCGCGGCGTGCACGCCCGCGTCGTGTCGGCGCCCTGCCTCGAGTGGTTCGAGGAGCAGAGCGCGGAGTACCGCGAGCAGGTGCTGCCGAGCGCCGTCACCGCGCGCGTCTCGGTCGAGGCCGGGCTCGCGCTGAGCTGGCACCGCTACGTGGGCGACCGCGGCCGGACGGTCTCGATCGAGCACTTCGGCGCCTCGGCCGATTACCAGACCCTGTTCCGCGAGTTCGGCATCACGGCGGAGGCCGTGACCGCCGCCGCGCTCGAGAGCATCGCGGCCCGCTGATCGCGGCCGCCTGCGACGAGCATCCGACCACCACGCACCCCGACCGAATGAGGATCCGATGACCTCCACCCCCACCGCCCAGCTCAGCGCCCTCGGCGTCAGCATCTGGCTCGACGACCTCTCGCGCGACCGCATCACCTCGGGCGGCCTCGCCGCGCTCATCGCCGACCGCAACGTCGTCGGCGTGACGACCAACCCGACGATCTTCGCCTCGGCGCTGGCGACGGGCACCACCTACGACGCGCAGATCCGCGAGCTCGCCGCCGCGGGCGCCGACGTGAGCCGCGCGGTCTTCGAGATCACGACGGACGACGTCGCTGCTGCGAGCGACATCTTCGCGGGCGTTTACGGCTCGACCGGGGGCCAGGACGGCCGCGTCTCGATCGAGGTCGAGCCCGGTCTCGCCCACGACGCCGCCGGCACGATCGCCCAGGCCCGCGAGCTCTGGGCGAAGGTCGACCGGCCGAACGCGATGATCAAGATCCCGGCGACCCTCGAGGGCCTCGAGGCGATCACCGAGACCATCGCGGCGGGCATCAGCGTCAACGTGACGCTCATCTTCAGCCTCGAGCGTCACCAGGCTGTTATCGACGCCTACCTCGCCGGCCTCGAGAAGGCGCACGCCGCAGGCATCGACCTCTCGACGATCCACTCGGTCGCCTCGTTCTTCGTGTCGCGCGTCGACACCGAGATCGACCGCCGACTGACCGAGATCGGTACGCCGGAGGCCCTCGCGCTCAAGAGCAAGGCGGGCATCGCGAACGCGCGCCTCGCCTACGAGGTCTTCGAGCAGGCCTTCGCGACGGAACGCGCCGCGGCCCTGCTCGCCGCCGGGGCGAACGTGCAGCGCCCGCTCTGGGCCTCGACCGGCGTCAAGGACCCGAGCCTGCCCGACACCCTCTACGTGACCGAGCTCGCCGTCGGCAGCACCGTCAACACGATGCCCGAGAAGACGCTGCAGGCCACCTTCGACCACGGTGTGATCATCGGCGACACCGTCAGCGGTTCGTACGACGAGGCCCGGGCCGTGCTCGCCGCCCTCGACGCGCTCGGCATCTCCTACGACGAGGTGACCGCCCTGCTCGAGAAGGAGGGCGTGGAGAAGTTCATCGTCAGCTGGAACGAGCTGCTCGACACCGTGAGCGCGGCGCTCGAGGCCGCCCGATGAGCGTCACCGTCGCCGCCCGCGGCGCCGCGCAGGCCGCCATCGAGAGCCGGGTGCCCGAGCTCGTCGAGCAGCTGATCGCGAGCCGCATCACGGCCGGGGACGCCACGCTGTGGGGCCCCGCCGCCGAGGCCGAGGCGAGCATCCGACTGGGCTGGACGCAGGCGGTCGCCGTCTCGCGCCCGCTCATCGCCGAGATCGCCACCCTGCGCGCCCAGCTGGCCGAGCGCGGCGTCACCCGCATCGTGCTCTGCGGCATGGGCGGGTCGTCGCTCGCGCCGGAGGTCATCACCCGCACCGCTGGTGTGCCGCTCACCGTTCTCGACTCGACCGATCCGGGGCAGGTCGCCGACGCGCTGGACGACCACCTCGGCCACACCGCCGTCGTCGTCTCGTCGAAGTCGGGGTCGACCGTCGAGACCGACAGCCAGAAGCGCAGCTTCGAGGCCGCGTTCCGGGCGATCGGCGTCGACCCGACCGAGCGGATCATCGTGGTGACCGACCCGGGCTCGCCGCTCGAGCAGGCCTCGGTGGCCGCGGGCTACCGCGTGTTCACCGCCGACCCGACGGTCGGCGGCCGCTACTCCGCGCTCACAGCCTTCGGCCTGGTGCCCTCGGGCCTCGCGGGCGTCGATCTGGATGCTCTCCTCGACGAGGCGGAGGCCGCGAGCCTGCTGCTCGCCGTGGACGCGCCCGAGAACCCCGGGCTGCGGCTCGGGGCGGCCATCGCCGGCACCGTCCCGCTCCGCGACAAGCTGGTGTTCGTCGCCGACGGCACGCACATCGTGGGGCTCGGCGACTGGATCGAGCAGCTCATCGCCGAGTCGACCGGCAAGGAGGGTCGGGGCATCCTGCCCGTGGTCGTCGAGGCCGGAGCGCCGGAGCTGACGAGCGGAGCGGAGGACGTGCAGGTCGTGCGGCTCGTCGCCGACGCGCGCGCCACCCGCGAGGTCGCCGACGGCGAGATCGAGGTCTCGGGCTCGCTCGGCGCCCACCTGCTCACCTGGCAGTACGCCACGGCGGTCGCCGGGGTTCTGCTCGGCATCAACCCCTTCGACCAGCCCGACGTGGAGTCGGCGAAGGTCGCGGCGCGCGGGCTGCTCGACGCCCGTCCCGAGCCGGTGCCGGCGGTCTTCACCGACCGCGGTGTCGAGGTCGTCGGGCCGGCCGAGCTCCTGGTCGGAGCATCCACGCTGGAGGACGCGCTCGCGCGTCTCGAGGGCTCGGTGCCCGCCGACGGCTACATCGCGCTCCAGGCCTACCTCGACCGCCTGGCGCACGCCGAGCTCGCCGCGGTGCGCCCCGCCGTCGCCGCGCGCACCGGCCGGCCCGTCACGTTCGGCTGGGGCCCGCGCTTCCTGCACTCGACCGGTCAGTACCACAAGGGCGGGCCGGCGCGGGGGGTGTTCCTCCAGATCACCGGCACTCTCGCCGATGACCTCGAGATCCCCGACCGGCCGTTCAGCTACGGGCAGCTCATCGCCGCGCAGGCGGCGGGCGACGCGGCCGTGCTGACCGCCGCCGGGATGCCCGTCGTCACGCTCCGCGTGCGCGATGCCGCCGCGCTCGACGTCGTGCGCACCGCGCTCTCCTGACCCGCCCCGCCACCACGAGGAGAACCATGGCCCCGGTCGCCATCGACCGCGACAGCAACCCGCTGCGCTCCCCCGATGATCGTCGGCTCAACCGCATCGCCGGGCCAAGCAGCCTGATCATCTTCGGCGTCACCGGCGACCTCTCGCGCAAGAAGCTCATGCCCGCGGTCTACGACCTGGCGAACCGCGGCCTGCTGCCCCCGGGCTTCGCGCTCGTCGGCTTCGCCCGGCGCGACTGGGAGACGCAGGACTTCGAGCAGGTCGTGCACGACGCGGTGAAGCAGTACGCGCGCACGCCCTTCCACGAGGAGGTCTGGCGGCAGCTGTCGGCCGGCATCCGCTTCGTCTCCGGCGACTTCGACGACGATGCGGCGTTCGCGCGGCTCGCGGAGACGCTCGGCGACCTCGACCGCGAGCGCGGCACGATGGGCAACCACGCCTTCTACCTGTCGATCCCGCCGAAGTCCTTCCCGCTCGTGACCGAGCAGCTGCGCCGCAGCGGTCTGGCCGAGGCGAAGCCGGGCGAGTGGCGCCGCGTGGTCATCGAGAAGCCCTTCGGCAGCGACCTGCAGTCCGCGCGCGAGCTCAACGACGTCGTCGAGTCGGTCTTCCCGCCCGACTCGGTGTTCCGCATCGACCACTACCTCGGCAAGGAGACCGTCCAGAACATCCTCGCCCTGCGGTTCGCGAACATGCTCTACGAGCCCATCTGGAACGCGAACTACGTCGACCACGTGCAGATCACGATGGCCGAGGACATCGGCGTCGGCGGTCGCGCGGGCTACTACGACGGCATCGGCGCCGCGCGGGACGTCATCCAGAACCACCTGCTCCAGCTGCTCGCGCTGACCGCGATGGAGGAGCCCGTGTCGTTCGACGCGGCCGACCTGCGCGCGGAGAAGGAGAAGGTGCTGTCGGCCGTCCGCCTCCCCCGGGACCTCAGCACGGGCACGGCGCGCGGGCAGTACGCGAGCGGGTGGCAGGGCGGGCAGTGGGTCCCGGGCTTCCTCGACGAGGAGGGCATGAACCCCGAGTCGGTCACCGAGACCTACGCGGCCATGCGCCTCGACATCAACACCCGGCGCTGGGCGGGCGTGCCGTTCTACCTGCGCGCGGGCAAGCGCCTGGGGCGCCGTGTGACTGAGATCGCGGTCGTGTTCAAGCGGGCTCCGCAGTACCTGTTCGCCGAGGCGCAGACCTCGGCCCTCGGCCAGAACGCCCTCGTGATCCGCGTGCAGCCCGATGAGGGCGTGACGATCCGCTTCGGCTCCAAGGTGCCGGGTGCCGGCATGCAGGTGCGCGACGTCACCATGGACTTCGGCTACGGCCACGCCTTCACCGAGGCGAGCCCCGAGGCCTACGAGCGCCTCATCCTCGATGTGCTGCTCGGCGACCCGCCGCTGTTCCCGCGGCACGAGGAGGTCGAGCTCAGCTGGAAGATCCTCGACCCGATCGAGGAGTTCTGGGCGACGCAGGGCCGCCCCGAGCCGTACGCCCCCGGCACCTGGGGGCCGCAGTCGGCCGACGACCTGCTGGCCCGCGATGGACGCGTCTGGAGGCGCCCGTGATCATCGACCTTCCCGACACGACCGCGAGCCAGGTCTCGAAGACCCTCGTCCGCATCCGTGATGAGGCCGGCGCCGTTGCCCTCGGCCGCGTGCTCACGCTCATCATCACGAGCGAGATCGGCGAGGAGGAGGATGTCATCGCCGCGGCCAACGAGGCCTCGCGCGAGCATCCGATGCGCATCATCGTCGTGTCGACCGATGCGGCGGCACCCACTCCGCGGCTCGACGCTGAGATCCGGGTCGGGGGCGATGCCGGAGCCAGCGAGGTCATCGTGCTCCGCGCCCACGGCGACACCGCCTCCGATCTCCGCGGTCTCGTAACGGGCCTGTTGCTGCCCGACGCGCCCGTCGTGTCGTGGTGGCCCGGCGAGTGCCCCGACGCGGTGTGCGACACCCCGCTCGGCCGCCTCGCGCAGCGGCGCATCACGGATGCGGGCTCCGCTCACGACCCGCAGGACGCCCTCCGGCGCATCGCCGCGGGGTACCGCCCGGGCGACACCGATTTCGCCTGGACGCGCCTGACCCTGTGGCGGGCGCAGCTCGCGGCCGCCCTCGACCAGCCGCCGTACGAGCCGATCACCCGGGTCGAGGTCGCGGGCGCGGCCGACAGCCCCTCCACCTCGCTTCTCGCGGCCTGGCTGGGTCTCCGGCTGCAAGTCGATGTCGACGTGGAGGTCGCGGGCTCCTCGCCGTCGACCGGCATCCACCGGGTGGTGCTGCACCGCGCCTCGGGGGCGATCCGGCTCGAGCGCACCCGCCCCGGCGTCGTCTCGCTCGACCAGCCCGGGCAGCCGCAGCACGAGCTGTCGCTGCCGCGCCGGGGCCTGCGCGAGTGCCTCGCCGAGGAACTGCGTAGGCTCGACCCCGACGACGAGTTCGGTGCGGTGCTCGCCAGCGGCTTCGGCCCGGCCTCGGCTGTCGCCCCGTCGCGCTGATCGCGCGTCCGCTCCACAGAGAGGCTCCACCACCGTGTCGACCGACCGCCGCGTCCTCGTCCACACCGACCGCGCCGCCCTCGCCGCCGCCGCCGCTGACCGCTTCGTCAGCACCATGAGCGAGCTGCTCGCGGAGCGCCCCGTGGTGCACGTCGTGCTGACGGGCGGCTCCGTCGGCATCGAGGTGCTCGCGGCGATCGCCGCGCATCCCGACCGCGATCGGCTCGACTGGGGCCGGGTGCACGCCTGGTGGGGTGACGAGCGCTGGGTGCCCACCGGGCACCCCGATCGCAACGAGCTCCAGGCGCGCGAGGCGTTCCTGGATGCGGTGGCCATCCCCGCGGCCAACATCCACCCCTTCCCCGCCTCCGACGAGGGGCTCGACCTCGAGGCGGCCGCCCGCCGCTACGACGACGAGCTGCGCGCAGCCGGCGACGGCGCCTACCCCTCGTTCGCGATCACCTTCCTGGGGGTCGGCCCCGACGGGCACATCGCCTCGCTGTTCCCCGAGCGCCCCGGGCCGACCGTGGCCGAGCCCGGCGTCATCGCGGTCCACGACTCCCCCAAGCCGCCGCCGCAGCGCCTCAGCCTGACGCTCCCGCTGATCAACGGCTCCGAGCGCGTGTGGCTCGTGCTGGCCGGAGCGGACAAGGCCGCCGCGCTCGGGCTCGCGCTCGCCGGGGCGGCCGTGGCCGACGTGCCGGTCGCCGGCGTGCTCGGTCAGCGGCGGACGCTGTTCTTCGTCGACGAGGCGGCGTCGGCGGAGGTGCCGGCCGCGCTCATCGCGCCCACCAGCTACTGGACGGGTGCGATGGACCAGCCCGATTGGACTCCCTGAGCCGCCGGGCGCGCCCGTCCCAGCGGCGGACGGGCTGGGTCTGGCGCTAGGCCGAACCGCGCCGCTCGCGGAGCTTCTGCAGCGCCTCGTCGAGGATCTGCGCCGCCTCCTCCTCGGTGCGCCGCTCCTTCACGTAGGCCAGGTGGGTCTTGTACGGCTCGTTCTTCGCCACCTGCGGCGGGTTGTTCTTGTCGCGACCGGCCGGCAGACCCGTCGACGGCGAGTCGATGATCTCGGGGATCTCCTCCTCCGGGAGATTCGCCGCGAAGTACCGCACCGTCTCGTTGCCCATGGCATCCCAGTACGAGACCGCGATGCGTTCGGCGTGGACGCCGCGATCCTGCTCGCCCATCGGGCCGGAGCCAACCCGCGAGCCGCGGATCGCGCTGCCTCCTGACACCATCTCCGCCTCCCCTAGACCGCGCTGAAGCGGGTGATGAGCCCGAGGATCACGATGGAGCTCACCCAGACGAGGGCGAGGACGACCGTGATGCGGTTGAGGTTGCGCTCGGCCACGCCGGAGGCGCCGAGGTTCGAGGTGACGCCGCCGCCGAACATGTCGGAGAGCCCGCCACCGCGACCGCGGTGCAGCAGGATCATCAGGGTCAGAAGAAGGCTCGTGATGCCCAGGATGACCTGGAGCACGACCTGAAGGATTTCCACGGGGTGAACCTCTCGCGCGAGTCGGACGATCTGCAAGCCTACCGGACGGCGGGCAGGGGCGGGTCAGGCGGTGCCGACGTGCTTCGGGAAGCGGGCGATGCTCGCGAACTCATCGACGTCGAGGCTCGCCCCGCCGACCAGCGCGCCGTCGACATCCTTGTGCTTCATGAAGCCGGCGATGTTCGCCGCCTTGACCGAGCCGCCGTAGAGGATGCGCGTCCGGGCCGCGGCCTCTTCGCCGAGTGCCTCGGCGATGCTCGCGCGCAGGGCACCGCAGACCTGCTGTGCCTGCTCGGGGGTGGCCGCCTGGCCCGATCCGATGGCCCAGACCGGCTCGTAGGCGACGACGATGTCGGCATCGGCATCCAGCGCCGCGAGAACGACACCGAGCTGCGCGACCGGCACGGCCGAGGGACCGTGCTGCTCGAGGTCCTCCGCCGTCTCGCCGACGCAGATCACCGGCACGAGGCCGTGGCGGAGCGCAGCGACCGTCTTGCGGGCGATGAGCTCGTCGGTCTCGCCGTGGTACTGGCGCCGCTCGCTGTGCCCGATGATCACGTAACGGCAGTCGAGGGCGGCGAGGAAGGCGCCCGAGACCTCGCCGGTGTAGGCGCCGCTGTCATGCTCCGAGAGGTCCTGACCGCCGTAGCGCAGGTCGAGCTTGTCGGCCGTCACGAGCGTCTGCACGCTCCGCAGGTCGGTGAACGGAGGGAAGACCGCCACCTCGACCTCGGAGTAGTCGTGCTTCGCGTCGCGCAGGCTCCAGGCGAGCTTCTGCACGAACGCGATCGACTGCAGGTGGTCGAGGTTCATCTTCCAGTTGCCCGCGATGAGCGGGGTGCGGCTCACTGCCATCCGAGGACCTCCAGTCCGGGGAGCGTCTTGCCCTCGAGGAACTCGAGGCTGGCGCCGCCTCCGGTGGAGACGTGCCCGAAATCGTCGTCGCTGAAGCCGAGGGCGCGCACGGCCGCGGCGGAGTCGCCCCCGCCGACGACGCCCAGCCCGCTGACCCGCGTGAGGGCCTCGGCGACGGCGCGGGTGCCGCCGGCGAAGGCCGGGAACTCGAACACGCCCATCGGACCGTTCCAGAACACGGTGGTCGACGAGGTGACGAGCTCCGCGAAGCGGGCGGCGGTCTCCGGCCCGATGTCGAGCCCGATGCCGGATGCCCCCGCCGGCCCGCCCTCGATGTCGTCAGCGCTCTGCACCGTGTGGGGCGCGTCGGCGGCGAACCGCTCGGCGACGACCACGTCGGTGGGCAGCACGATCTCGACGCCGCGCTCGGCGGCCTCGGCGAGGTAGCCCCGCACGGTGTCGAGCTGTTCGGCCTCGAGCAGGCTCGCGCCCACCTTGTGCCCCTGGGCGGCGAGGAAGGTGAACAGCATCCCGCCGCCGATGAGCAGGCGGTCGACGCGCGGCAGCAGGTGCTGGATGACGCCGAGCTTGTCGCTCACCTTCGACCCGCCGAGGACGACCGTGTACGGGCGCTCGGGGCGCTCGGTGAGGCGGTCGAGCACGTCGGTCTCGGTGGCGATGAGCAGGCCCGCCGCGCTCGGCAGGGTCTGCGCGAGCTCGTAGACGCTGGCCTGCTTGCGGTGCACGACGCCGAAGCCGTCGGAGACGAGCGCGTCGCCGAAGCGGGCGAGCTGGTCGGCGAAGGCCTGGCGCTCGGCCGCATCCTTCGCGGTCTCCCCCGGGTTGAACCGCAGATTCTCGAGCACGGCGACCTGCCCGTCGGCGAGCCCGGCCACCGCATCCGCCGCCGCGTCGCCGACCGTGTCGGCCGCGAAGGCGACGGGCGCCCCCAGCAGCTCGCCGAGGCGCGCGGCGACCGGCCGCAGGCTGTAGCGCTCGTCGGGCGCGCCCTCGGGGCGGCCGAGGTGCGACACGACGACCACTCGCGCGCCGGCGCCCGTGAGGGCGCGCAGCGTGGGCAGCGAGGCGCGGATGCGCCCGTCGTCGGTCACCGCGCCATCCTTCAGCGGCACGTTGAGATCGCACCGGACGATGACGCGGCGACCGGCGAGATCGCCGAGGGACGCGAGGGAGC
>VFQU01000389.1_pt1 | contig 41410 bp, 40 predicted proteins | sample 3512311 | NCBI WGS metagenome assembly VFQU01 (sample SAMN10412377, study PRJNA504923) | tailings metagenome | isolation source: Relicate 3 Philex TSF3 active mining site | place: Philippines: Tuba, Benguet | collected 2017-08-29
CGGCGCCGGGCACGGTGACACAGGTGCGCACCTCGGCACAGGCACTAACGCGGCTGGCCAAGAAAAGCGGCGCGGCTGTGGTTCTGGTCGGACATGTGACCAAGGATGGGCAGATCGCCGGGCCGCGCGTGGTCGAGCATATGGTCGATGCCGTGCTCTATTTCGAGGGCGACAGCAGCCACACATTCCGCATTCTGCGGGGCGTGAAGAACCGCTATGGCGCCACCGACGAAATCGGCGTTTTCGCCATGACCGAGCGGGGGCTGGAGCAGGTGGCCAATCCTTCCGCCCTGTTCCTCGACCAGCGCGACAAGGACGCGGCGGGGTCGGCCGTGTTTGCCGGCATGGAAGGCACGCGGCCGCTGCTGATCGAAATCCAGGCGCTGGTGGCCCCCTCCCCACTCGGCACGCCGCGCCGCGCCGTGGTGGGATGGGACAGTTCGCGGCTTTCTATGGTTCTGGCCGTGCTCGAAACGCGCTGTGGGGTGCGGATCGGGGCCAATGATATTTATCTCAATGTGGCGGGCGGGCTCAAAATCAATGAACCTGCGGCCGACCTGGCCGTGGCGGCGGCGCTGATTTCGTCGTTGACCGGGGCGGCCCTGCCGCAGGATGCGGTCTATTTCGGGGAAATCTCGTTGGCCGGGGGCGTGCGGCCAGTGGTGCATGCCTCGCTGCGGCTGCGCGAGGCGGAGAAGCTCGGATTCGGGTCGGTGGTGACCGGCAAACTGGGCAATGCCGACCGCAATTCGGGGCTGATGGTCACCGAATATGCGCAATTGGCCGACATGGTCAGCCGCATTGCGGCGCAGGGCAAGAAGCCGATCCCGGAGCCGGAGCCCGATTCATGGTAAACAAGCAGTTTCCGGGGAGATCGGCCCGAGAACGTTGCGCTACCCTTGGCATGGGGCGTCAAAGCCGTTAAAGGTCCACCCAAATGCCGGGGCGGCAAGGAAACTGGGCGAAAACATATGCTGACTGCGTTCGACGTTGGTGTGGGTGTGCTGGTGCTGATTTCGGCAATCCTGGCGACGGCCAGGGGGCTGACCCGCGAAGTGCTGTCTCTGGCGACTTGGGCCGGCTCTGCCGCCATCGCCGTTTACATGTGGCAGTTTCATCCCGACATCGCCCGATCCTATATCGACCAGCCTGTGGTGGCCGATATTGCCACTGTTGTCGTGACCTTCATTCTGGCGCTGATCGTGCTGCATCTGCTCACCATGCGCATTGCCGACTTCGTGGTGGATAGCCGCATCGGCCCGATAGACCGGACGCTGGGCTTCGTCTTCGGCGTGCTGCGCGGCGTGCTGATCGCCATCGTCATCACCATTTTCGGCACCTGGCTTCTGGGCACCAATCTGCCCGACTGGGCGCGCAATGCGCAGACGCTGCCGCATCTGGACAATATGGGCAAGACGCTGATTTCCATGCTGCCAGAGGGTCTGGAACAGCAGGTGACCGACATACTCAAGGGTGGTGGCGCCAACCTAACGGACGATCCCGAAGTGCCGGCCGCGCCGCTCGATGGCGCCGAGCCCGACCCGTCCATCGACGGAACGGTGGACCCCACCGATCCGGTAACCGACACGCAGACCTGATTTCGGCGGGCAGAACCGCACCCGCCTCAATCCTGCCGACCGCACTTGTCATTGGTGGCCGGCAGGAAAATGCGCTATTTGCAAATCCAGTGCCCCGCACGGCTGGCCCCGGGGGCGGACTGGCGGCTATTGGTATGGAGACCCCGTTGACCCATTCCGGCGATGATGATTTCGACCTTGAAGGCGACACGCTGCATGAAGAGTGCGGCGTGTTTGGCATTCTGGGCCATAGCGACGCGGCTACGCTGACGGCGCTGGGCCTGCATGCTTTGCAGCATCGCGGTCAGGAGGCGGCGGGCATTGTCAGCTTCGACGGTCGCCAGTTCTACCAGGAAAAGCGCATGGGTCTGGTGGGCGACCACTATACCGACCCCGCCGTTCTGGCCAAGCTCCCCGGCTCCATCGCCATCGGCCATACGCGCTATTCGACCACGGGCGAAGTGGCGCTGCGCAATGTGCAGCCGCTGTTTGCAGAACTGGAAGCGGGCGGCATCGCCATTGCCCATAATGGCAATTTCACCAATGGACTGACGCTGCGCCGACAGATCATTGCCACCGGCGCCATCTGCCAGTCGACTTCGGACAGCGAAGTGGTGCTGCACCTGATCGCCCGCTCGCGCCACTCCTCCAGCACCGACCGCTTCATCGACGCCATCCGCCAGATGGAAGGCGGCTATGCCATGCTGGCCATGACGCGGACAAAACTCATCGCCGCGCGCGACCCCATTGGCATTCGCCCGCTGGTCATGGGCGAACTCGACGGCAAGCCGATCTTCTGTTCGGAAACCTGCGCACTCGACATCGTTGGCGCGAAATATATCCGCGACGTGGAGAATGGTGAGGTCATCATCTGCGAATTGCAGCCCGATGGCTCGATCACCGTGGATGCGCGCAAGCCCGCCCGCAAGGCGCCGGAGCGGCCGTGCCTATTCGAATATGTCTATTTCGCCCGCCCCGACAGCGTCGTGTCCGGCCGCAGCGTCTATAAGGCGCGCAAGAATATGGGCATCAATCTCGCCAAGGAATCGCCGGTCGAGGCCGATGTGGTGGTGCCGGTGCCCGATGGCGGCACGCCTGCGGCCATCGGCTTTGCGCAGCAGAGCGGCATTCCGTTCGAGCTGGGCATTATCCGCAACCACTATGTGGGCCGCACCTTCATCGAGCCGACCCAGCAGATCCGAGCCTTTGGCGTGCGTCTCAAGCATTCTGCCAACCGGGCGGAAATCGCGGGCAAGCGCGTGGTGCTGATCGACGATTCCATCGTGCGCGGCACGACGTCGGTCAAGATCGTGCAGATGATCCGCGACGCGGGCGCAACGGAAGTGCATATCCGCGTGGCAAGCCCGATGATTTTCCATTCGGACTATTACGGCATCGACACGCCGGACCCGGACAAGCTGCTGGCCAATCAGTATGCCGACCTCGACGCGATGTGCCGGTTTATCGGCGCGGATTCGCTGCAATTCCTGTCGATTGACGGGCTCTACGAGGCCGTTGGCGGCGAGAAGCGCAATGCGCAGGCGCCGCAATTTACCGACCATTATTTCACCGGCGACTATCCGACGCAGTTGACCGACCTCAACGGCCGGCCCATGAGCGACCCCAAGCAGATTTCTCTGCTGAAGGAAGCGGGTTGATGACGAATACCAACGAGCTCAACGACAAGGTCGTTCTGATTACCGGAGCGTCGCGGGGCATCGGATATGCGGCAGGGCTGGAAGCGGCGCGCCGTGGTGCGCATGTGATCGCCGTTGCTCGCACCGTGGGCGGGCTCGAGGAACTGGACGACGCCATTCAGGCGCAGGGTGGCTCGGCCACGCTGGTGCCGCTCGACCTGCGCGATGGTGACGCCATAGACCGGCTTGGGGCGGCAATTTTCGAACGCTGGGGCCGACTTGACGGGCTGGTGGCCAATGCGGGCCAGTTGGGCGTGCTGAGCCCGGTGGCGCATATCAAGCCAGACGATTTCGACAAGGTATTCGCGGTCAATTTGACCGCCAATTACCGCCTCCTGCGCTCGGTTGACCTGTTGCTGCGTCAGTCCGATGCCGGGCGAGCCGTGTTTGTCTCGTCATCTTCGGCGCGGTCCGCACGCCCATTCTGGGGGCTTTACGCGGCGAGCAAGGCGGCGCTGGACGCCTTGGTAAAGTCCTATGCCGGCGAAGTGGCGCAAACCAAGGTTCGCGCCAATGTGTTCTATCCGGGCGTGGTGCGCACCGCTATGCGCGCCAAGGCCATGCCGGGCGAGAACCCGGAAACCCTGCCCCAGCCGAACGAGATCGCGCCGCAGCTGATCGACATGCTGAGCCCCGCTCTTGCCGAGCAGGGGCGGCTGTTCGACGTTTCAACCGGCCAGTTCGAAGACATCTGACATGGTGAGCTTGCGCGCCTATCGGCCGGATGACCTAGATGCGCTCTACCGCATCTGCGTCGAAACCGGCGATGCGGGCGCGGACGCTACGCCTCTGCACAATGACCGACAGCTGGTGGGCCATATCTATGCCGCGCCCTATGGCGTGCTGGAACCCGAACATGTGCTGGTGGCGGAGGATGCCGAAGGCGTGGCCGGTTATATTGTCGGCACCCACGATACGGACGGCTTTACCGCGCGGCTGGAGCGCGAGTGGTGGCCTCAGCTACGCGCCCGCTATGCCGACACGAGCGGGCTGACCGAGGCCGACCGGGGACGCGTTGCCGCAATCATGCGGCCCTATGCTTCGCCCGCCGATCTTGTCGCGACCTATCCCGCCCATATCCATATGAACCTGCTCCCGCGCCTGCGCGGGCAGCGGATCGGCAGCAGACTGCTGGATATGTGGGTGGATGGCGCGCGTGCTGCCGGCGTACAGGGTATTCACCTGGGGGCCAGCGCCAGCAATGCGGGCGGCATCGCCTTCTGGAGCCAGAGCTTCGAGCGGCTGCGCGACGATGGTGGGGCGGTCTGGTTCGGGATGCGGCTTTAGGTCAATTCATCCAGCGACAGACTGACCGGTTCCATTGCCGCCACCCTCAGCATGGAAAGTGCCGGATGTGTGTGGGGCCTATGTGGCAGAAGCGCGAAGCTGAACCCCTCATCCGGCCCTGCGGGCCACCTTCTCCCCTCAGGGGAGAAGGGAAACAGTGTGTACCGCGCCCAACAAAACCTGAAGAGCTTCGCACCGGAAGCAAAGCCCCTCGGCTCTGGGCCGAGGGGATGCGTTGCGGATTTAGCTCGGTACGACCAATGGGGCGACGAGCACCTTGTCGATGCGGTGGCCGTCGAGGTCGAGGACCTCGAAACGAAGACCGTCACGCTCGAAGGTTTCACCCACGACCGGCAGGTGATTGAGGCTGGCGAGAATATAGCCGGCCAGCGTTTCGTAGCGCGCGTCGCGCGGCACGGACACTTTGAAGCGTTCGCGGAAGTCGTCCACCGGCATCCAGCCGGCGACCAGCCAGGAGCCGTCCTCGCGCTGGACCAGGGCCGGCTCGTCGCCGGGTTCCTCATTGTAAACGCCGGTGATCACCTCAAGCACGTCACCAAAGGTGACGATGCCTTCGAAATGACCGTATTCGTCCACGACCAGAGCCAGTTGCGCGCTGGATTTGCGAAGCGCCTCGACCACATCGAGCGCGTCGGCATGTTCCATGACCACGGGGATGGGTTTGACGAGACGGCGCAGATCGGGCTGCTGGCCAGCGGCAAGCGCGGGGAGCAGATCGGATAGGGGCAGGACGCCAAGAATGGAGTCTGCGTCCCCCTCCTGCACGATCACGCGGGAGTGGTTGCTGGCGAGGATGGTCTCGAGGTTTTCCGCGTAGGAATCCTCGACGTCGATCACGACCACGTCGAGACGTGGGGTCATGATGCCACGCGCCGACCGGTCGGCCAGTCGCATGACGCCCGAAATCATCGAGTGTTCCTCGGTTTCGAAAATGCCGGCGGTGGTGGCTTCGGCGATGATGGTGCGCACTTCTTCCTCGGTCACCGATTCCTCGGCCTGACCGCCCTGGCCCAGAAGGCGCAGAACTGCCTTGCCAGAAATATCGAGGAACCAGACGATGGGCGTGCCAATCAGCGCAAGGACCGACATCGGGCCGGCCACTCGGGAGGCCACGCCTTCGGGATTGCGCAGGGCTACCTGCTTGGGCACCAGCTCACCACAGATCAGGGTGACATAGGTGATCAGAACAACAACCAGACCCGTACCGCCAATGTCGGCAATATTGACCGGAACCCCGACCTCGCGCAGCCATTCGCTGAGGCGCAGGCCCAGCGTGGCGCCGGAAAAGGCACCCGACAGGATGCCGACAAGGGTGATGCCGATCTGTACGGAGGAGAGGAATTTGCCCGGATCTTCGGACAGCCTGATGGCCGTGGCCGCGCCTTTATTTCCCTGGTCGGCCAGGACCTTCAGACGTGCGGGGCGGGATGAAACTACGGCCAGTTCGGACATGGCCAGGGCGCCGTTCACAAGGATCAGAACGACAACGATAATGATTTCTGTAAGCAACAAAGTGCAAAGTTGACACGCCGCGACCAATGGCGGGGTGCTACGACGCGCGCACTATAGGGCAGCCGCGCCGAATGTGAATAGGCCAATATGTGAATAGCTGGTGACAAGCGCCCAGACGGGCCGGCGGTCAACGCTTGTCCGCGTAAGGGTTCTTTCCGCCACGGAGCCACAGGCGAATGGGCGTTCCCGTAATATCGAAGGCTTCGCGCAAGCCATTGACCAGATACCGCTGATAGGAAGCGGGCACAGCATCGGGCCGCGAGGCAAAGACGATGAAGCTGGGCGGACGGGTCTTGGCCTGAGTCATGTAGCGGAGTTTTAAGCGCCGACCCGAAACGGCCGGAGGCGGGTGGCTCTCGGTCATGCCGGCAAGCCAGCGATTGAGGCGCGCAGTGGAGACATGGGCGTTCCAACTACGCTCGATCTCGAAAATGGCGTCCATCAACCGGTCGATATTGCGGCCGGTGAGGCCGGACAGGGTGACCAGCGGAATGCCGCGCAATTGCGGCAGCAGGCGCTCGCAGGCCTCGCGCAATTCGGCGAGGGCCTTGTTCTTGTCTTCGATCAGGTCCCACTTGTTGAGGGCGATGACCATTGCCCTGCCCTCGCGCTCGACCAGGTCGGCCAGCGCCAGATCCTGCTTTTCGAACGGAATGGTGGCGTCGAGCAGCAGCACGACGACTTCGGCATATTGAATGGAGCGCAGGCTATCGCCCACGGCAAGCTTTTCGAGCTTTTCGTGAACGCGGGAGCGACGGCGAATGCCGGCCGTATCCACCAGATTGATGGTGCGGCCTTCCCATTCCCACGGCACCAAAATGCTGTCGCGGGTAATGCCGGCCTCGGGACCGACCAGCACGCGATCCTCGCCCACCATGCGATTGACGAGGGTGGATTTGCCGGCATTGGGGCGACCGACAATGGCGACGTTGAGATAGCGGCGCGGATTCCAGCGGAGCGTGGCTTCTTCGCCTTCGCCTTCCAGCATGTCCGGGGTGATGTCGACATCGACGTCTGGCAGAAGGTCCAGATCGCCCGCCGCACCGGCCTCTGTCGCCGCCTCTTCTGCCTGCTTTTCGGCAACGCGATCGATGGCGGCAGAAACGATGGAATAGAGTTCGGAGAGGCCAAGGCCGTGTTCGGCGGAGAGCGGGATGGGTTCGCCAAAGCCGAGCTTGAAGGCCTCGACAAGGCCAGCTTCGGCGGAACTGCTTTCGGCCTTGTTGCCGACCAGATGCACCTGCTTGCCAGCCTTGCGCAGCACCTGGGCGAACCGTTGGTCGAGCGGAACGACGCCGGCGCGTGCGTCGATCATGAAGAGGATGACATCCGCCTCGCGAATGGCCAATTCGGTCTGCTGGCGCATGCGGTCTTCGAGGCTGCCGTCCTTGACGTCCTCGTAGCCGGCGGTGTCGAGCACGCGGAAGGTCAGATCGGCAATGCGGCCCTCGGCTTCGCGGCGGTCGCGCGTGACGCCGGGCGTATCATCGACCAGCGCGATCTTGCGACCGACAAGGCGGTTGAACAGGGTCGACTTGCCGACATTGGGGCGACCGACAATGGCTACAGTGACGGTCATGGCGACCCCTTTGATCGGCGGCGCTTACTGTTCAGTGGCGGGCGCGTCGCCTTCGACAAGCGCGTCGATGGCGTCGGCGGCTTCCTCGGCGGGAGCGGCTGTCGTGACAGCGCCTTCCGAAAGCATCTGCCCAAGATAATAAGCGACGCGGTTACGCGCGCCGGACTGGACCAAGGGATCGTTGACCACCGATTCGAAGCTCGACTGGGCAGCGGCGAAATCACCGGCCTTGTATTGCGCCAAACCGAGCAGCTCGAGTGCGACGCGGCGCAGGCGGCTATCTTCGCTGGTCAAGGTGCCGATGCGCGCTTCGACATCGGCCAGAGTGCCGCTATCGACAAGCAGGTTGGCGGCAAGCAGCAGGGCAATTTCGCGCAGGCGGGGATTGGACTGGGAATTGGACAGCGCGTCATAAGCCGCAACGGCCCCGGCGGTGTCGCCCTCTTCGGCCAGAATGGCGGCCTTGCGGAACTCGGCCAATGAGGGATAGGCGCCCGAGCCTTCGGCGGTCACCACGTCGAGCGCGGTGCGCGCGGCTTCAAGATCGCCGCGATCGGCAGCGTCGAGCGCCGTATAAAGCTGTTCGGACGAACGGGCGGACTGGCTATTGGTGTACCAGGTCCAGCCTTCATTGACCGCCACGAGCGCCACAATGGCAACTGCCGCACCGATGACGAAGGGCGCATATCGCTTCCAGAGCGAGCGCATCCGGTCGGAGCGGAGTTCCTCGTCGATTTCGCGGAAAATATTGTCCTGGGACATGGCCGGCCTGAACTGGTTCTAAATTGCGCGGCAGCTTTAGCATGCGTCCCCCCGATTGCAAACCGCGCAAAGGGCAGGTTTACCGCGAGGTGGGGGCGGATTTCCGCCAGACTGGAACGCGGGGCGCAATTCTGCTAATCAGCGCCGCATGAGTGAATTCGAACGCCCGCAACTGACCCCACCCGACGGCCACAAGAAGGTGCTGCTGCATTCATGCTGCGCGCCCTGTTCGGGCGAAGTGATGGAGGCCATGCTGGCCTCCGGGGTCGAATACACGATCTTCTTCTACAATCCGAACATTCACCCCAAGCGCGAATATCTGCTGCGCAAGGATGAGAATATCCGTTTTGCCGAAAAGCATGGCGTGCCGTTCATCGATGCCGACTATGACCGCGACAACTGGTTCGCGCGGGCAAAGGGCATGGAGCACGAGCCGGAACGCGGCATCCGCTGCACCATGTGCTTCGACATGCGCTTCGAGCGCACCGCGCTTTATGCCCATGAGAACGGCTTCCCGGTCATGACCAGTTCGCTGGGCATTTCGCGCTGGAAGAACATGGCCCAGATCAATGATTGCGGCGAGCGTGCAGTGGCGCCCTATGATGGCCTCAGCTACTGGGACTATAACTGGCGCAAGGGCGGCGGCTCGGCGCGGATGATCGAGATTTCCAAGCGCGAAGAATTTTACCAGCAGGAATATTGCGGCTGCGTCTATTCCCTACGCGACACCAATGCGCATCGCGAAAGCATGGGCCGCGAGCGGATCGTGCTGGGGCAGAATTACTACGGTAAAGATACGCCGGAGGCGTAAAGGCGCTGATCGCAGCTGTTTAAAACCCTCGGGCCTGGTCCGAGGGTTTTTTGTTAGGGCTTGCAGTAAGGGCCCTCGGGTCAAGCCCGAGGGTGACAATCCGTGATTGGGAGTAAACCTGCCCTTCGAGCATAGCTCTTCGGGCGTAACTTCCTAAAATCAGTCCACCGGACTGATTTTGCTGCGCACGACGCCGCCGGAAGTTACTCCCACTCGATTGTCTAAACACTACCTAACTGACTGAATTTATTGTCAAATTTATTCTGCGCGGCGCAGAATGCCGACGCTGATATCGTCAAAATCCTACGCTTTTGATTTTGCGAGATTTTTCGGCCGAAAATTTTTTTTGAGGTTTCAGCATCTATCGGCAAGGGCGTGCCTTGCGTGAACATTATGTTCGTCCCAACGCACTTTCAATAGACTGAAAATACCGTCGAGAATGACGACGGCAAGCAGTATTTCGGAATGCAACCGCACTGTCACCGACCATGCTTGCCGACCAGATTTGTCCCGTAAAAAGCATCATCTCATCCGCCTGGCGGCCCTCTTGGCTAATCAATACCGACGTCATCCGAAGATGATGGGTTCATCAGTTGGGATCGGGCGGAAAGAAGACCGGCATTTCTCGTCGGAGTTTGGCGGTGAGCTCGTGATCTGGGAAGCGGTCGATGGCCGTCGTCCAAATTGCCAAAGCCTCAATCTTCTCGCCCCTGTTCCAGTGAACGCCGCCGAGATTGAACATCGCCAAGTCGTAGTCGGGATCCAGCGCGAGCGCCTTCTCATAGGCGTCGATGGCCTGCGAGGACTGGCCAAGATCGCCGTAGGCCGCGCCGAGCTGAAACCAGCTCATGGCGTCAGGCTGGATGCGCTCGGCCTGTTCGCGCAAGATTGGCAGGCTCTCTTCAAACCGACCGAGAAAGTTGAGGGCGGTCCCGAGACAGTAGCCGTAGTGGCCGCCTGCCAGATCGTAGGCCTTCCGAAAACAGAACTCAGCCTCGGCCCAGTCCGCTTCATCTTGCGCCCAGTGCCCAAGGCGATCCCATAAGAACGCGACTTCATCCTTATCGTCGACGTGCTCAATTTGGCGATCGAACTCGGCGCGGAACTCCGCATAGGTCCGGCTAATATCCTCGCCCTCCGCTCGCAGGTACAAGGTTGCCAACAACAGCTCGCGACGGCCTCCGGAGGTCTCGGGGTGGGCGCCGACATAGCGGCGCCAGAAGCCCAGCGCTTGGCGCGCGTTCTCCGTCGTTGTGCGACCGAAGCTCGCCACCAACCGTGCGAAAAACGGCCAGATCCATGGCTCGGAGTCAGCTTGAACTAGGAGGCTGTTGATCTCGCGGAAGGCGGCGCTTCCCTCCCCCATGTTGAAAAGGACGTTGGCTCTCCACCCCGCGACACCGGCCGCCTTGGCGCGCGTAGGGTCGGTGAAGACGGCCTGATCCAGATGCGCGAGGGCGTGCTTCCACTCGCCGTGGCGCACGTAGAATTGGGCCAAGGCATTGTGGGCTTCAGGAAGGTGCGGGTTCAGCCGCAAGGCTTCGCGATAGTGCTCGACTGCTCGCTTCTCATCCCCGAGCCGCTCAAAGCTGGTCCCGAGGTTCTTATGGCCTTGAGATGCTAGGTCCGGCGCATGGGCGAATACGGGATCGGCGAGAGCCGCCTCATAAGCGGCCTTGGCGTCTTCCTCTTGGCCGAGCGCTGAGAAGGCGTTGCCTATCGTGTAGTGAAGGCTGCCCCGCTCGTAGCGTCCCACGTCGAGCTGATTCCTGAAAAACTTCACGGCGTCTTCGATTCGGGGGCGCGACCGACTTAACCCCACCATCCCCAGGTTGACCTCGGCCATGTAAGCGGGGGCCATGGATTCGTTGTCCACCCCGAGCACTGCCGCGAACCGATCGAAGGCCGCGCTGATCACGGTGTCGGAGTCCTGATCGTAGAGGTGCGCGAGGAGTTGGGTAGCCACGGCCGGATCGTCCGGAACATGTATATCTGGAACACCGCGCCGAACGAGACCAGCGACGTTGCTAGGCGCCGCCCGGGTCTGCTCGATCCGACGATCGCGCGCCGCCCGCGCCGCGGATCTAGCCACAGTCGCCAGCCGATCCAGCCGCGCGTTCGTCAGCTCGTCAGTGAAATTGACGGTGAGCGATTGCTGGTGGGTCCAATTTTTTCCCGCGTGCTCGTATTGGCGGAGAACAGTCTCCGCTGGGCAGATGCGCAGCGACGACGTCGGGAGGTGATAAGCGGCGTAGAAGCTGTGCGGGTGCATCAGCAAGTAATTCAGATTCGAGCGGCTGATCTCAATGCTGAGAGAGGCATCCGCATTGAGCGGGCGTTCGGTCCCTTTGAGCTGCACGTGGACCCTGACGTTGGTGGCCTGCTCCTGATCGACGACTTCGATCTCACAGTCCGTTCCATAGTCTTTGCGGTCGGCGCGTTGGAGGATGAAGCGACCACTCGCCGCTAGGCGTGCCTGGAAGGCCGTTTCCGCCTTCTCCTCCGTGACATGATTGGCATCACGCTTCGGCAGGTCGTCGAGGTGGTCCCAATCGTCGGCCATCCCTAACCCTTGCGCGTAATGAAGGCGAAGTCAGTGGCGCCCGCTTTAGCGGACAACTGCAGCCAGTTCTCGCTGAAGTCGGGCAAGTTGGCGTACTTGAGCGCCGCAGCGGCCACCGCAGCGCAGTAAGCGATCCCGACATGCACGGTCGATCCCAAGAAATTGAGGAATCGGGTCAGGTCTGGCGGGTAGGCCAGGTCGGTATCGCTGTCAAAGATACGGTGCCGTTCGCCATCCACGAAAGTGTTGATCGCGGTCTCCAACACTGCGTAACCTAGAAATGCCTCGGCCGGCGCGCCAGGTTGCGTCAGAGCGGCGTTGAGCTCGGGCCGCCATTCGAGGGTCTTCTGGCTGAGCGCCGGGTTGACGTGACCAACCGCAATGTTCCGGATGTACTTGGCGAATTCGAAGTTGCGCCGATGGGGCGTGATGATCTCGGAAATCGCCGGATGATCCTTGTAGAGTGCACGACAGATCAGTTCGAGATCGGTGACGTTCGCGCAAGACACCAGGAGTTGCTTCACCAGAATAAGCCGGACGCCGTCATCGGTGGAGCCGGTTTCAAGGGCGGCGTCGGCGGCGACGAGATCACCGTGGGCCAGGCGGGCAGAAATGGCGATATGAACAAAATTCATGAACTGCTCCGGTTAAGCGTCAGCGATCCAGAGCCTGACCGTTCCGCACAAAATGGTCGAAGACGTCACTCTCCTCTTCCTCCTCCTGAAAGCATGGGCCGTCCGCTTCAAACTGCAGCACCGTGATTTCCTGGTCGTAGCGGTCGGAACGAAGGCACATCTCGTGCACCGGCTCGGGAAACCACACGCCAGCTTGTTGCATCACACCGGTCAGCGCCGCGCTAGAATAGTCGCGTCGTGCTGCAAATGCCTGACCGGGGAGCTCGAACACGGTGTCTCTCGTCCGGATGTAACGCCCAGATTTGAGCGCAGCCCTGCTAGGCTTCGCCCAATGGGCGAACCCCTCATTCGACACGACCATGATTGCTCGCGTTTCGGTGTATTCGAGCCAGCGCAGGATTGCCGCTGTCAGAGAAACACCATAGCGTTTTGCCAGTCGACCAAGCGCTTCGAAATCGGCGCGGTCCTTGGCTGGCAGTTGGCGGCGGAAGTCATGAAAGGGCATCAGCAACGCGGCTGCGAACTCGTCGGCTTCCTGCTCGATGCCGGATCCGTTGCGACGGACCACCGCGTTCTCGTCGCAATAGATGCCGCCGTCGAAGCGACTATCTTCCTCGATTAACTGGCGGTGCAGTACGTAGTGGGCGAACTCGTGCCCCACGGTAAACGAGCGACGTCCATCCGACTGATCGACATGGTACATGATCGCCCACTGGCGGGGCCGCGCCTCCCCGTACACCAGCGCGCCGACGCAACCCGGGATATTGCGCTCGACGACGTCATGGATGGGACTATTGGGCGCGATTTGGCGAGAATACTCTAGCGCGAGACTGATCACATCGACCGGAGCACGATCAAAGCGATCCGCCCCTAGAACCAGGTCAAGCATTTGCGTGATACGGGCCGCCTCCTTTAGCGGCTGGAGGCGCGTCGGCTCCCTCATTTACGGGTCTTCGTGTCAAGAATGCGAGCCATCTCGCGAATTTGCCGGCGCGTTTCGTCCGGGATCCCACTGTACTGCCGGAATAAGGCTGTGTCTTCCGCCTCGCTGAGCGTTTGGGTGGCAGCGCCGATCAAGTAATCTACGGTCACCCCCAAGGCACCTGCAATCGCGGAAAGCTTTTCGGCCGATGGCCTGGGGGGATTCTTGTTCTCGAGCTCCCAGATGTAGCTCTTTGACGAGCCGGTCTCCTGTGCAAGTTGATCGAGCGTCAGGCCCTTTTTTGTTCGTAAGTCCTTGATCCGCTCACCAAATTTCATAACCAGCCCTTCCACTCGATCCACTCCAACGCCGCGTTCGGAGTAGCTATATCATATGTCCCTTGACAGACGCATTCAAGCTCCCCATCTTGTTCGGAGTAGCCATACTTGACTTCATATCATCCCGAACGTTGCGCGGGCGATGACGAGATGTGCAGATCCAGCCAAGCCCGCCGTGGAGATCGATGTGAACATCCAGCTTGCGCCGACCGGCCTTAATCCCTTCGACGACCCTCTCGACCGTATTCTCGCCGAGATCGCGCTCAGCGTTCAGCTGCCGCCCTCACTGCATGACAAGGCGAAGTCGCGCTATGAAGCTGTGCGGCGCCATCTCGAGGCCACTACCGCCTTCTTCGACCAGATCGAGCACTTCTATCCGCAGGGTTCCATGGCGATCGACGCCACGATCTCGACGCGAGGCACCGACGACGAATACGATCTCGACATCGTCTCGCAGCTCGGCGGCCGCTTTCGTGGTATGACGCCACTTGAAACCCTGACCGAGCTCGAAACCGCCCTCGCCGACTATCCGGTTCAGCGGGTGTTGCGGCAGACGCGCTGCGTCACCTTGTTCTACGCCGACAAAATGCATCTCGACGTCACGCCGTCGCTGCGGGTCCACGGCAGGCTCGATCGCGAGAGCCTGATCACTCACGCTAAGGGGCCGCGCCCGTCGGCTGACGACCGGTTCGTCGACATGAACGCCTATGGCTTCGCGCAGTGGTATGCGAGCCGGACGCCGCTCGAATTGCGCATGGCGAAGGAATTCCACCGGCGGTGGCTTGACCATGCCGGCCTTGCCGCTCGCGCCGACGCCGATGTGGACGATGTTCCGGATCAGTGCGACTTCATCGTCAAGAACACCGCGACGCTTGCCCTCCAGCTCCTCAAGCGCTTCCGTAACATTCGTTACGCCAGCTATGCCGGTCGCATTCCACCCTCGGTGATGCTCTCCTACTACGCCGGGCTCGCCGCGCAGCCGAACATGTCGCTCAGCGCCATGCTCGTTCGCATTGCGAGCTGGATTATCCGCGACATCGAGCAGGCTTCGCTCTACAGGCGGCTTCTGCATGTCGCCAATCCGATCTGCGAGACCGATGTCTTCACGGACCGCTGGCCGGAATCCATCGCCCAGCAGGACGAGTTCGCCGGGCATCTGCGCGAACTCATCCGTTCGCTCGAGGCGATGCGCAAGGGAGAGATGTTCCCCGACACGATGATGGACACGTTGCGCGGGGACTTCGGGGACCGCGTCGTGACCCGGGCCGCCGACCAGATCGCCACCGAGATCGGTGGAAGCATCCAGCAATCCCGTCAGCTCTACACGCGGCGGGGCGGTCTCCTGTTGCCCTCCGCCGCCGCCGTCGCGGCGCCGATCGTTAATCCGGCGGTTTCGGTGGCACAGCCTCACACCTTCTTCGGGCGCAAGATCTGATGACGGCGGCGCCCCTCTCCATCGACGAGCAGGCCACCGCGATGAAGGCGGCGTGGCCGCAGTTCGCGGCGCGCCGGATCGACCGCCGCGCGCAGTCCGCGCGGTGGGTGGGGAGCGTGAGGCCGCAATATGCGAGCTACTCACTGGAGATCCGCTATGAGGTTGGGTCGTTCCCCGAGGTGCGGGTGCTCTCACCCGAACTGGTTCGGTTGCCCGGCAATGCCGAGGGGCAGCTGCCCCACGTTTATCCGCCGGCCGAGGATCCGACCCTTTGCCTGTTCGACCCCCGCGAAAGGGAATGGACAGCGGCGATGACCATCGCGAGCACGACCGTCCCTTGGGCGCTCGACTGGCTCGCTTGCTACGAACTTTGGTTGATGACCGGGCGCTGGACCGGCGGCGGGCGCCACGCCGGATCGCAATCAGCCGAGGCAACGGAGAACACGCAATGAACTACATTCCGCCGCGACGGTCGGACGGCACCATTCAGCACACGCGCCTGAAGCAGCCATGGCCGCAAGGCCGCCCTTTCCGCATCCTGTCGATCGATGGCGGCGGCATTCGCGGCGTCTTTCCTGCGGCCGTCCTCGCCGAACTCGAAAGCCGCTTCCTAGGCGGCGGCACCATCGCCAATCACTTCGACATGATCGCAGGCACTTCAACGGGCGGCATCATCGCGCTCGCTCTCGCACACGGCATGACGGCACGACAGGCGCTGAACATCTATCTTGAGCGCGGCGAGCGCATCTTTCCGCCCTCGGCCGGGCTCGGCAGGATGTCGAGGGCGCTGCGCTGGCTGGTCAAGCCGAAGCACGACCAGGCTGCTCTCAAGGACGAGTTGCTGCGAATCTTCGGCGACACGGTGTTGGATGATGCCGTCGCCCGGCTGGTGATCCCGAGCTTTGAGGGACGCCACGGCGAGCCCTTCCTCTACAAAACGCCACACCATCCGGACTATCAGAAGGACCGCCACAAGAAGTTCGTGCATGTCGCGCTCCACACGACCGCTGCGCCGTCCTACTACCCTGGTGTCGAGGACGACGGTTACGTCATGATCGATGGCGGCATCTGGGCCAACAATCCGGTCATGAACGCTCTGGTCGACGCCCTTGCCTGCTTCGACATCCCGCGCGAGGACGTGCGTATCCTCAGCCTGGGAACGGGCGAAGCCAGCTTCACCATCGATGAGCGAGCGCGCAACGGCGGCATCAAGGATTGGGCATTCTTGCGCTCCTTCAATGCGGCCGCTCGCGCGCAGTCCCGCAATGCGCTCGGCCAAGCCTATCTGCTAGTCGGCAAGAACAACGTCACACGAATCGACGTGCCCGAAAGCGACGCACCGATCGCGATGGATGACGTGCAGCGCTCGGTCCGGGAGCTGCCGATGGTAGCACGCAGTCTTGTCGAGGGCGCCGGGCATCACATTGAGCGCGTGTTTCTCGACCGCGCCGTCGAGAAATTCATCCGTTGCCCGATGATTTGAGCATCTGATCGGTACTTGTTCCTACCGGGCCGTCAGCAGACGACAGGCGAGCTCGCGCTCGCCCCAGCGGGTCGAGAAAGTGTCGGAGACCTCGAACCAGCTTCCGTCGTTGCCGGCACCGTGATTAGCGCCCATGCAAGAACATTGGCATTCGTGCCCCTGTGCTTCCTGGCATGCCCGCGCGCAAATCTCCTGCTCGCGATAAGGCTGGATAATGTAGACCTTGCCGTAGCGGTGCAGTGTTCGATCGACAAAATCGTTGAACCAAGACTTCGGCATCTCCCAATAGGCGCGCGAACCACCAATCCATTCAGGCGCCGAGCGCCGGCCGTTCTGTAGCCATTGGCGATTATCGTCGGCAAAAGGCAGTCGCGCGCGAAGCTTTTCACCACGGCCGGTCCGGCGCAGTACGACCGGAATTAGCTTTTGCTTCCAGACGTAATTGAGGGTGAGCCGCTCCATGAACACCTTCTACCTATCGCCGATTGCGGCACCAGAACAGAGCCGGTCTGCATCAGTCCGCGTCACGGGCGGCCGCATACTGGTCAGCCATCGCCTCATCTCGACGCCACGCGTCTTTATCATATCGTAGAGTTCTTCGATCGTAGGCCTCTCGGAGCGCCTGAACCGCCTCCTCTTGCGTGCGGCCAGCCACAGGATTAATCCACAGTTTCGCTCCGCGGCCGATGTAGGCACTCCACACTTGGCCGTTCATATGTGTCTGTATAGGAAGTGCCTCAAATTCAGGAAAATTCGGATTTCCTGGACACAAATCCCGGACGTCACTCGAAAACTGAGTGCGCCCACAAGCAAAAGCCCTGTATGTCTCCGTATCGCAATCCGTCACATCAATATCCTTGCTCTCGATAAGCGGGGCTCCGCAATCGGGGCATTGAAATTCGCGCAATTCATCGCGAACTTCCTCCAGGTCCGCTTCGAGCTGCTTGAGGGCACTTCCGTCCATTCGTGCTATCAGCAATGCGCGGTCTGTACCTTCATAAAGATCTGGACGGACGACCTGCAAAATCTGAAGCGCGATCTCAGTCGCACTCGAGTCCTCAGTCCGAACCGCAAGCTTGTCTGCGAGTGTGGGACTTTTGGCGATGATCTGATCTCGGGTCACGCCGTGCCACACTGGTAGTATTTTCTTGCCGGTCGCGATCTCACGCGTAACCAAGCCGGCGAGTTCATACGCGGTCCATGGCTTGGACAAGAATGCTTGACTGATAACAACCACACCAAAGCGGCAATTGGCCAGCCCCTCGTCGATGCTGCCAGAGAGAGAGTCACCCAATCGTAACGTGAACTTATCGTACCAGACGGCGAGTCCGACATTTGCCAGTGCGACAGCCAACGGTTCAACGAAGACTTGCTTATCTTCTGAGGCATGAGAGATGAAAACATCCCATTTTTTCATAACTATTTCAATCCTCTAAAAAGCCGGACAAGCCCGCACGGCGCTATTCCGAATACTTATATCCTACTACCACTCGACAGGCATTGCCTGAAATCAAACAAGAAGACCCAGCACTACGGGATGCGATGAGGTAAAGATGGCTCAGACCCGGTCGGAGAAGCGATCATACGCATCGATCCTCCGCACAAGGGGATCGACATCTCGTCGATAGATTTCAGTTTTCAAAAACTGTATCTCGGCTTCACGGTTGGCCTCTGGCACGTCGATGTACCAGGCACGGGGTTGCGGGCCAGGGTCGCCGTTCCAGCGATACCCTCGCCCTTTTAGGGTATCCTTGAGGTCAAAGGAGGAATTCTCAGCCCAGATGCGCCAAGTGACGCGACGGGCACCATCCAGCAGGCGGCTCAGGCCCGTAACCCCAGACCGGGGCAATCTTGTCGCCAACAGTTCGACCGTAGCAAGACAGTCGTGCATCGCGCGGTGACGATCGTAGAAGAAGCCGGCGGCCTGAGCGAGATAGGCGAGTTTCGTACCCTCGAATCCTTCCGCCGCCCAATCGATCTGGCTGAGCGAGCACGCCCACGGTTTGGTCAAAAAGACGTCGCTGAATCGTTCAAGGAAGCGGCGGTCGAACCCCGCGTTGTGTGCAATGACAAGCGAAGCCGGCGCTGCGAATTTCGCCACCGCAGCGGGATCGATGACTTGGCCTGCCACCATCTCATTCGTAATGCCCGTGATCGCGGTGATTTCCGATGCGATAAGCTCGCTCGGTTGACGCAGTCCTTGGAAGCTTTCCTCCACACTAAAAACGGCGCCGTCCAAGCCGTAGGTGAATGGCGTCATGGCAAGTTCGATGATCTCGTCACGCCGAGGGTCGAGCCCGGTGGTCTCCACGTCCACCATCAGGCCGAGTCGCACCTGCGTACCGGGAGGCGGAATAGTGCGAGGGCGCGGCTTGAGACGCCGGATAATCCGATAATCCCCCGTAACCTCTAGCGTCTGCGCCAAGGTCTCCAGTTGGTCAGAAGAAGTCATCGTCCGAGGCTTCGTTTGCTGCGATCGGCCCTCCTCCAGTCGCAGCAGCGGCATCGGCCAGACGGAGCGCGAGGCGAATTTCGGCAGTTCGACCTTCTTCGTGGAACCACAGATCGACCACGGCGGTGTCGTCGCTGCGCGGTCTTGGCGATGCTTCACGCACTTTGAATGTCGTCGGCAGATTGACCGAGGTTCCAAACACCAGCGCGTGCTGCCGAGGCAATGACGGCAACCGCTTCAGGACCGATTCCGAAATGAACGGCGTCATCTGCCGAATTTGCGAAAGATCGTCGGGGTTCTGGATGCGGTGAACCAGGAAGTTGGAGCACTGGCTGGGCACCGTCTTGGACAACTCGCTCGGACGCTGGGACGCCAGGAGCACGAACATGCCGTATTTGCGCCCTTCCTTGGCGATGCGCTCGAATATCTTGGTCGCGTCCACGGCATAACGGGATGGCGTCGCCGAGATGTAGCGGTGCGCCTCTTCCAGCAGAAGGTGGATCGGGAAACGGTTGCGCGGATCGGCTCGCCGGAGCAGACGAAACAGCATCCGCGCTATCACCGCGCTGACCAGCTCGACCACCTCGTCCTCGACATCATTCATGTCAATGATGATGATCTGGTTCGCCTTGGTGTATCCGGCACCCTTGCCAACAAGCCCGACCAGCCGGGTCAGAAACTCCAGCTCTCCGTTGTCGGCGCCGGCGGCGACTGCCTCGTGCCGGAGAAATTCATACTCCCGGCGATCTTCCAGCGCCTGGAAGCGCGTCACCATCTGGGAGCAGTAATCGCGGATTTGCCGGTTGCCGTGCGCCTCCGCATACAGGATCGCGAGGTCTATCGCATCTCCGAGGGCAGAAAAATCAAAAGGCAAATTCTGATAGTTGGGGAGCTTCAGATCCTCCAGCACAAACCCTTTCTCACCGACCAGATAGGTGTCCAACCCTTCGGGATTAGCCATTTTCCCAAAGCTGATCGCGATGAACGGGCTGATCTTCGCGGCATTGATCTCGTTGGTGCTGAACCGCTGGAGGATACCGATAATCCGATCATGCTTGGACGGGCTCGAAGAGTCGTCGCGCATGATCTGGGTGATGCACTTGGCGAGGATATGATTGCGGACACTGTTGAGCTCCGCGGCCCCCGCATTTGAGAACAAGGTGGACAGACCGAGCGCCATGCGCAGAATCGGCACCTGGGTACGCTCGCTGGCTTGCAGCAGCAGCTCCCATTCCGCCAGCTCCAGGAACCAATGTGGCAAGCGAAAGCCGGAGGCCGTGCCGTCAAGCACGACGCGCTCGACGCCGATGGCCCCTTCTTTCGCGGAAGCGCTCAGGGCGGCGTGGTATTCGCCGTTGACGTCGAAGACGATGAACGTCGCACCACGGGCGTGGTGTTCCTGCGGCTTGCTGAAAAGGGACTGCAAGACCGATGCGACCGTGCAGGACTTGCCGCTGCCGGTGTTGCCCAGGACGGCGACATGACCGCCGAAAAACTCGTTCAGCCGGACCTTGATGTCATAGTCCTCGAACACAACCGATTTGCCGATCGGCAGCACCCGGTAGCGCGTGGCCCCGTCGGGTTCGCAGGCGCCGCCGTTCGGGCCGACTGACGGCTCGATGGCCGCTTCGGTCTCGAAAATCCGGTCGAGCTCGCCGTCGAGCGCATAGAGCGCGTCCGCGTAAAGGGACGGGAAAACGGAGACGCCGAAGCGGAACGCGCCGCCACGCATCGGCAACATGCCGACGGGCACCACATCCAGATATTTGGAAGAGCCGGCCCGGTCGAAATCGCCCCGCTCGGACGGCGCGCTCGCATCGCGTTCACGCAGGCCGACAACCTCGACCACGACATATTCCGACTGCGACGGGATCATCAGAAATGAGCCCAGCCGCGCCACATAATGCACGTCGTCGAAGCCGACGACCGTGAAATTGTCGGTTCCAGCGTGCATCTCTACGACAAAGCGGTCGGCGGCGACCGAGACCACTTTACCGATCGCCCGCTTGCGATCGTCGTGACTCATGGTTCGCCATCCTTCTTTTCATCGTCCTTTTTCGGTGCCAGTTCGGACAACACCTTGCGAACGGCATCGTCGATCCGATCGCTAGGGCGCTGCGGCATGAAATGCTCGACGACCATATCGAAGTAATGCGCGCTACTTCCCTCTTCAGGACCATCGCCACCAATGATCCAAATTCGCGGATCGCGCAGCGCCCTCAGTTTAGCGATCTCCCCGCCCATATCGGGCGAGGCAAAGATCACCAGACGGAAAGTCGGAATTGTCAGCGCTTGGTAGATGATGTTGTTCAGGTGTTCGTCACCAAAGGCATAGCCGGCCGTAATGAGGACGCTTTGCTCGCGCACGATCCGCGACTGGAATTCCCGAAAGAGGTCAGCGTAAGGCGAACCGAGCGAAGAATTCTGCTTCGCTGGCGTTGGATAGAACAGCATCCGGTTTGCAGACGCTGGTGGCCAAACCTCCTTAATTGGAAACAGGCCATGGTCATCCTCTGTCCATGTGACCGAGCCATGCAGTTTACAGAGATAGACGAAGGCATCGACAGCAGTCCATTTCCGGCTGGCGACGTCAAGCTGTTCGGCTAGGGCATAGCGGAAGCTGGCCGGGTTGAAGCGACGCTCAACCACGCCGGAAAAGCCATTGGCATAAGGAATGCCCAGGCGGTCCATCGCCAGTTCGCTGAAATGGTCGTAGTTGGTCGTGAACACCCAGGGTCGAGGCAAGGATCGATCCCGTAGGACCAGTTTCTTGTAAAACCGTTCATAGAGATCGCGCACGGTGGTATCGCCGTCCGTGGCGAAACGCCCCTTGGTGACACGGGTCCACAGAAAATCTTGGACCTTTTCGATGATGCCATCGAGAACAGCGCGGTTGGGGTGAAGATCGGCATTCTCGCTATGGCGCAGCACAAACCGCTGCGCAAATAGCACTTCCATCAACCGTTCAAGATTGCGGCTGTAGTCCTTCTCCAGATTGATCCCAAGCACATCGAGATAATCGAGTTCGGTCTTGGTCAATCGCCATGGCGCTGGAGTCCGCTTAGGCTCGTCCGCAATATGTGCTTCCGATACGCCGGTCGCGCCTTCGACCACCGATGTCTCGCCCAACAAGTCTGCAAACGGACCAGCAATTGTTTCAGCGGCAGTGTTCCCGGCGTCGTCGGCATTATCATCTGCGATGGCCCCGTGTTCACTGCCCTCCGTCGGTGATGTCTCAGTGTAAAATCCGGCTTTGCGAGCGTCGAGGGTTTCCCCGCAAAACTCCTTAGCCAGAGGAGCCATCGTGGAAATGCCGAGTTCTTTGCCACCCTTCACCAGAGAGGAACATCCTGCACCAAGGAGAAATGCGACATTCTTGGCGCTCATTGCCTCAGAAATAGCCTGGCGAGCACTCTCAACCCCCTTGTTCCAATCAAGTTCTGAAGGCTCAGCATCGCCGTTCCGCAGAAATTGAAATTTGCGCCCTTCGTCACCCTCACTCATTCATTCCCCCCATCAATCCTTTATTTGGCAGCGCCATTGGCGCGAGCCTCAATATCTGCGCATCGCGCCATGAGCGCGTCGAAAGGTTCGGCGTCGTCAAACAGCAGCCCGTCCTCGACCATGCGGGCGTAGTCGTTCTCCAGCGCCTTCGCGCCATCGCCGGCCGGCACGAGTTGCAAGTCACCGCTGACGGCCGCGGCATAGTCGATCGCCGTGCGGTCAGCGGCCTTCTCCGAAAAGAACATTGACTTGTGCCGCGCAACGGCACTCGCCAGGTCCCGGTCGGCGATAGCAGCATCCGCCAAACCAGCTTCATCCAGCCGGGCAACATCGTGCCAGTGTCGTGCAAAACGATCGCCGCGCAGCCGCTCCTGTAAGCAGAAGACATGGATGGCGGTCGCCTTTTCCCAGAAGGTCCGCTCGGCGTGCATCACGCGCGGACGCGCCGTTGGAAATATCAGTCCGTCGACCAAACCGGCCGCATCACAGACGACATCGCGCAGGCTTGCAGGTTCACCCGTCGAGCGAGCGCCAAACTCCAGCATCACACTTGGTGCGACATAGCCGGAGCCGGTTGCGGTTGGTTCATAGTCGATAAAGAGCTTGTCTCCCTCGACACGGATTGCTGCCGCCAACCCATCGGCGGCCAGGGCCGTCGCGATCACGGGCTGCACGGTACTGCCTATCCATTCCGGCAACCGCTTGCGAACCTCGCTGGACCAGCGCTTTTCCTCGCTTCGCGTCGTCGGCAGGGCTTCGCCGTTTTCCCCGACCAGATCGGGCGCGATTGCTCGAATGTCGTAGGTCAGGTCGACATCCTCGGAAAACCGGCGGATGACGTGATAAGCTTTCGACAGCGACGTGCCACCCTTGAACACAAGATGCTCGCCAAGCGGCGCTGCATAAAGGGTCGCCAGAGCCCAAACGACCCAAACGTCCTTTTCGAGAAGATGCGCAGGACGGCCGGAGCGATCGGCCGCGACGCCGAGCGCATCGCGGCGATCCTGCGCGGAAAGCTGGAGAAAGGCGTCAGCCATAGGCGGCCTTTCCGACGCTCTGGGCAAGCCATGTCGGAAGCTGCGGCGCGGCGGCAACCAGTTCGCTAAACGCAACAGGCGGCAGCTTCCGTTTCAGCGTCTTGAGCGCGGTTTCAGCCTTCTCCGGGCCGAGCCAGGCCAACGCCCGGACAGCTTCTCCTGCTGGCCGGTTAGCCAGTGCCAATTGCCAGCGCGGCGCGTGCCGCAATTCCACCACCTGCTTGCCGAGGTGCATCTTTCGGCTGCGCCCGGACGTCAGATAGACCGACCGCACAGGCACCTGGGTCGTCAGGCCGAGAGCGTTTGCCGCGGCGGCCCCGTTCGAAACGATAATCTCTCCCTTTTGGGTCGCTAGAGCCTCCACGGCCTGCTCGACCGAAGGCGATCGGATGCCAAATCGACCAGTGACGGGACGAAGATAGACGCCGCGACCGGCACGAATGAGTTGGCCGCGCTCGGCCAAACGCGACAAAGCCTGATCCACAGCGGCGCGATTTCCGAGGTGGAGCAAGCCCTTGGCAGATATGGGAGCGCCTTCAGGCAATCCCGTCGCATACGCCTGAATCTGTTCTGTCAGCCGAGTCATCATTGTTCTCCTGTCAGAAATATATGCAGTTTTCTGACAGTTCTCAAGGAAAACTCTTGCAGAAGGCTGTTCGATGAAAGGGGAAAGCCTTCTCCTGCGGCCGAGCCACGGTCTCGGCCGACCCCTTCTGCGGGAGGGCACCCGCAACGCTCCTCTCCTGGCGAGAACACAGCGATCAGAACAATGCTGGTTCACGCTTTCTGGGTTTCGATATCCTGATCCGGTCTTTGCGCAAGGCCGCCGCTACCGCTCACGCCGGGCGGGTTGCTTGGGGGCGCTGCCCCCTAGCGCGGCGCAAGGGATCGCTCCCGCTCAGCCGGGACGGTCTCCCCAGCCTTCCGCGCGGATGCGTATTTCACACTCTTACCGATGGTTTCGATCCGCTTTGTGCAGGCCGGGTGATCCCCCTCCGTCCCGCCCGCCCTTGCCCTTGCACCCCCCGGTCTCCGCGACGGCCAGGGTTGCAGCGCAGCGCTGCGCTCCAACCCAAGCCAATGAGGATCAAGACTATGACCAACATCATCGAAACGACCACCACGGTTTCCGAAGCCGCCGCCGCCGAGAACGGCGCGGTGCTGTTCGTGCCGCTGAACAAGTTGAAGAAGTCGCCACGGAATGCCCGCAAGACCCCGCACAGCGAAGCTCATATCGAAGCGCTGTCGGCCAGCATCGCGGCCAAGGGGATGCTCCAAAATCTGGTGGTGGAACCGGAGACGAACGCCGAGGGCGAGCCGACCGGCAGCTATTTCGTGACCATCGGTGAAGGCCGCAGGCTGGCGCAGTTGCTGCGTTTGAAGCGCAAGCAGATCAAGAAGGCGGAAGGCATCCGCTGCGTTCTGGATACAGAGAATGACGCGGCGGAAATCAGCCTTGACGAGAACGTCACCCGCGAGGCGATGCACCCCGCCGACCAGTTCGAGCGGTTCCGGGAGTTGGCGGACAATCGCGGATGGGGCGCGGAAGAGATCGCCGCCCGGTTCGGGGTTTCTTCCCATGTCGTGAAGCAGCGGCTTCGGCTTGGTGCGGTCAGCCCGAAGCTGATGCAGGTCTATCGGGATGGCGGTTTGTCGCTGGATCAGTTGATGGCCTTCGCCATCACCGAGGATCATGATCGGCAGGAACAGGTTTTCGATAATCTGTCGTGGAACCGCGAACCCGCGACGATCCGGCGTGATCTGACCAAGGCGAATGTGGAGTCAACCGAACGGCGGGCGCGTTTCGTCGGGGCGGATGCCTATGTGGAGGCAGGCGGCACGATCATCCGCGACCTCTTCACCGAGGATCGAGGCGGCTACTTCGAGGATGCCGTGTTGCTCGACCGGCTAGTCGTCGGAAAGCTGGAAACCATCGCCGCCGAGGTGCAGGCGGCAGAGGGGTGGAAGTGGACCGCCGTTCACATCGACTATCCCCATGCCCACGGTTTGCGCCGCACCTATCCCCACCCGGTGGAATTGTCGGAGGAAGATGCAGCCGCCTATGACGCTGCGCAGGAGGAATTGGAGCGCCTGTCGGCAGAATGGCAGGATGCGGATGTGGATCTGCCGAAAGAGGTGGATCAGCGGCTGGCGGAGCTTGAAGCCGAGATCGAGCGGATCGACGCCAAGCGCTATGCCTATGACGCCGACGAAATCGCGCGCGGCGGCGTGTTCGTCATCCTCAACCATGACGGCACGGCCCGGATCGAGCGTGGTTTCATCCGCGCCGAGGACGAAGCGCCGGAGCCGGAGGAAGCGGAAAGCGCCACCTATGAAGTGGATGGCGTGACCGTCACCAAGGATGGGGAGATCGTCGGGGACGAGGGAAACGACGACGAGCGGGCAGATTCTGCGCTCGAGGCCGCGGACGAGGATGCCGGGGATGCGGGAAAGCCGCTGTCGGACCTTCTCATCCGCGATCTGACCGCCCATCGCACCCTTGGCCTTCGCCTCGCCCTTGGCGAGCAGCCAGATATGGCGCTTGTCGCCGTGGTTCACGCGCTGGCGGCGCAGACCTTCTATCGCGTCGGGGAAGCGTCCTGCCTCGAAATCCGCCTGACAAGCGCCTATCTCGCCTCCCATGCGGACGGTATCGAGGACACGCCCGCCGCGAAGGCTTTGGCGGATCGTCATGCCGAATGGGCATCGGATATGCCCCGCGACGTGGCGGACCTGTGGGCCTTCGTCGCCGGTCTGGACCATGCGAGCCTCATGGCCTTGCTCGCGCATTGCGCAGCGCTGACCATCAATGCGGTCAAGGTTCAGTGGGAGCAGAAGCCGAACGCGCGCGCGACGGCGGAAAAGCTGGCGACGGCGACGATGCTGGACATGACGGCGCACTGGACCCCGACCGGCCAGACCTATCTTGGTCGCGTCACCAAGGCGCACATCCTCGCCTCCGTGCGGGAAGCTGTCAGCGATGAGGCCGCCGAGCGGATCGCAGGCTTGAAGAAGCCGGAGATGGTGCGGGCCGCCGAACAGCTTCTGGCCGGAACCGGCTGGTTGCCGACCGTGCTGCGCACCGCGCAGCCTGTCGCCGAGCTGGAAGTCGACGCCTATCTGCAAGCCGCCGAGTGAGGACCGGGCCGGGATCGTGCAGGCGGTCGCGGCCTTCCTGTTGCCCACCCTCAGAAAATTCGCGGTCGCGCGGGGATCGACCCCGCGCGACCGATCCGATGACCGTGGCCGTCATCGGTTCAGGAGGAACTTGCGATGATTGTACTCATGTTGATGACGGTCGGGCTGGTCGCCGGTCTATGCGTCCTGGCCTATACGCTCGCCGTCTATGCGCTGCCCTTCATGCTCGGCGTGGAGGTGGCGCGTTGGGCCTATGCCTCCGGCTCCGGCCTGATTGGCGCGGCACTGGTCGGGCTGGTAACAGGCACCGTCGCCTATGGTCTGCTAATCGTCCTGTTCATGGCAGTGCGCCCGCCGATCCTGCGTCTCGCCGTAGCACTTGTTTTGGCCGCGCCTGCCGCTGTTGCGGGCTATGCGCTGGTTCACGGCATCACGCGCGAGGCCGTGCCGTCCGAGGCCTGGCGCACGATCTTCTGCCTGATCGGCGGCGGCGTGACCGGCGCGTCGGCGCTGATGCGACTTGTTGGTGATGTAAATCAAGACAAATGACCTGCCTTGTGCCGAGCGTTTACTATAAGATTAGCGTTTCCAAGCTTGAATTTCGTATATGTCGCAGTACTCATGCACAGTGACGACATCAATTCCTAGACCTTCGAGAAATACCCGCCGCTGTTTTTCATCCGGTGTACCTCTATCAACGAACCACGTCTTAGCAGCCCAATCAGGCCTCAGCTTGTGCAGGCGTGCCCGTTCCAGAAAAAGCCAGCGAAGGAAATTTTCGTCCTTCCCGAACCCAAAGCCGACGAGAACTAATGGGCAGAAGAAGAACACCTCCAACCATGTGTCGGAACCCAGCCATAAATTTTCGTTTGTTTTTGCGTTGGCGCGGAGGCCGTTACGATTGTACACCCAAGGACGGGCTCGCTGCACAGAACCCATATAGTGCGTGAGACCAAGGCGAATACTCGTTTTGTAACGCATCATCCCGTGCGCGTGCCAAATCGCGAAGCTTGACCGGGGATTTCCAACTTCACGGTCTGAGAAGTAACAATTCCAAGGATAATAGTGGGTGAAATGATCACCACGTCGGTAGAATTTCGCATCTACGGACTTGGAAAGGTTTTCATCGAAATTGACGGTGATGATCGGTTTTTGATGTCGACGTGCCCAGCCGACGATCTCCGCGTGGTGATCGCCAGGCATCCATTTGCCCATCAGTTTGCAGAATTCTTCCTGCAAATTGCTTCGATCCTCCTTTGGTCGAGCAAGATCAAGAATGTCGAAAAACTCAGTATTCGACATTTCCGCAGCATCATGTTCCGTGAGGGCGAGATCCTGTTTTCGAGCCAATTCTGCAAGAAGTTCGTTCCAAGATGAACTGGAGTTTCCGTTATGCCGATTAATGCCGTTACCGATCAAAAGTGCCGGCCTTTCTCGATCCAATATCATCGCTAGGTTATTCGGCATTTCACTCCTCCAGACGATATCATTGTAGATGATGAGCGTATGTACATATGTCGCCAAAATAAATCTCAGTTTGGTTTAGGGGCCACGCTCACCAAGTGATTGCATTGGGTGAAAGGAAACATGGAATGGAGAGGTATGGCATTGCCCTTCGGGCCGCGCTCTCGGCTGCGCCGGAACCACGCCCAGGAGCGCGTTTCCGCCATTCGGCTTCGATCACTAACGCAAGAAGCGGCGGCGGATCGCGTGAAGCCCCGCAACAACGGGGAACGGTGTCTTGTCCCGTTCTCCGGGGCGGCGGACTCAGGATTTGCGAGCTTTGCCCCATTCCATCACCCGCAATAGCGGATCACGCTTGGAGAGACGGTCCATCCCGTATTGTCGTGCGATAGTGAAGCCGGACGGGAACGCCCAGTCCAACAACTCCAAACGCGGTGCCGTCCGCAATCCTTGAGTCATGGCCGCAAACATCGCCAGCGCCGATAGAAGAAGCTGGCCTCGTTCAGTAACAGCGCAGGTCTTACCGGAGATGCCATCCGCAGGCTTATCGCGTGACGGGAGCCGAGATCGTATCATCGTTTCTCTGCCGTCCTGCAGGGGCGCACCTACGGCGTCCTCGAAAGGCATGGGTCTGACCGAAGACCGGCTTCGCCTCGATCATCCTCCCGCAACGTCCGTCACCGGCTTTTTTCCGCCGCGCGCGAGCGCGCTTTGCATCGCGAAACAAAAAAGCCGGCATCAACCGCCCTTCATTTCATTCCGGCCCGGTGGGTGCGGGCTGATCGCCTCCGGTCTCACGACCGCCATCGAGGTCGCGATAGGCGCGGCCCGAGGAACGGAGACACCACAATGGCAACCATCGGCACCTTCACCAAGACTGCGAACGGCGACATCACCGGCACGGTCAAGACCCTGGCCCTCAACGTCAAGGCCAAGTTCGTCCCGGCCGAAGGCGAAAGCGAGCGCGGCCCCGACTATCGGATCTTCGCCGGTGCCACCGAGTTCGGCGCGGCTTGGAAGAAGACCGCCCGCGAAACCGGCCGCGAATATCTCTCGGTCAAGCTGGACGATCCGAGCTTCCCGGCGCCGATCTACGCCAGCCTGGTCGAGGACGAAGGCGGCGAGGCCCACAACCTCATCTGGTCCCGCCGCAGCGCAGACTGAGCCCGGACACCTACGAAGCCCCGCCTGAGTAGCGGGGCTTCGTCATGCTTGTCCGTGCCTTCAAGAGAATACGGCAATCAGGATATGCGGCTTTCAGATTCGGCGGCTTTGCACATCCTGATCCGGTTTCTTGCCCGGCGCCCGCTGGCGCTCATGCCAGGCGGGTTGCTTGGGGGTCTCCCCCTGGCGCGGCGCAAGGGATCGCTGACGCTCGGCCGGGACGGTATCCCCAGCCTTCCTCTACGTCGTTCCTCCGTTCCGTGCAGGCCGGGTGATTCCCCTCCGTCCCGACCGCCCTTGCTCCTTGCACCCCCCGGTCTCGGCGACGGCCAGGGTTGCAGCGCAGCGCTGCGCTCCAACCCAAGCCAATGAGGATCAAGACTATGACCTATCGTCTCGCTGCCCGGTTCGGCCGCAACTCTCACCAGATCAGCGGGCGCGAAGCCCTCGACAACGAAACCCTTTACCGTCACGTCCCGTCCATCTTTGCGCGCGAAGCCCATGACAGCCGTTCAGAGCGTTATGTTTACGTCCCCACCATCGAGATCGTGGAGGGGCTGCGCCGGGAAGGATGGTTCCCGTTCTTCGCCGTTCAGGCGGTTCCGCGTGATGGCGAGCGGATGGGCCACGCCAAGCACATGCTGCGCCTTCGCCGGGATGGCGGCATCGGCAAGGCGGAGGCGGCAGAAGTCATCATCGTCAATTCGCATGACGGGACGAGCGCCTATCAGATGTTTGCGGGCGTGCTGCGTTTCGTCTGCACCAACAGCATGATTGCGGGCGAGCGTTTCGAGGAAGTCCGCGTTCCCCATAAGGGCGGGATACAGGATCAGATCATTGAGGGCGTCTATACCGTCGCAGAAGATTTCCCGCGCCTGATCGACGCCACGGAAGGCATGAAGGATACGCGGCTTTCGTCCGACGAGCAGCGTGTGTTGGCCGAGGCGAGCCTTGTCGCTCGCTATGGCGAGGACGAAAGCCCGGTTCGCCCGGACCAGATCATTGCCCCGCGCCGCCGCGAGGATGGCGGGCAAAGCCTGTGGCAGACCTTCAACGTCATTCAGGAAAACCTCATCCGGGGCGGAGTCGACGGACGCCGCCAGACTTCGGACGGGCGTATCCGCTGCAGCCGGACCCGCGCCATTAACGGCATCGACCAGAATGTCGGCCTCAATCGCGCCCTGTGGACGCTGGCCGAGGGAATGCATCGCTTGAAGGGGAATTGATCCCGAACGCGACAGGGCCGCCACGGCGGCCCTGTCCTGCACCGCCAGAAACACCGTCAGAAAAATCGCGCCGATCCGGCGATGCGGATCGGCGGCGCGGCCATGCCCGAAAATCACGGCCGCCGCTCGCCGCGCTGCGCCCGGCTCCCGAATCGACACAAACACTGTTAAAACTAAAATAACCAATACATTGATCGTGTTAGCCGCTTCACTTATCGCGACACAGCGACTACAGCCACTTCCACAGATATTCGAAGCTCTCTATCCGGGCGTTGCTTTGCAGGTGCCCGCATAGAGAGGTAACGCCATGCTGAGCATCGACTGGCGTTCTCCGGCGGCATACAAATTTGCCAAGGGCATCCCTGCTGCCGGCTTCGCCTGGGAATATCTCCGCCGCGACGACGAGTATCGCCGCGAATATCGGGCCATCACGACGGCGCGCGATCCAGACCCGGAACGCCTCGACGCCTTCGTGCAACGCTGGGGGCTGCGATTTCCCGACTGACCCCGACACCCCTTCCGATCGGCAGTCGCTGTTCTGGACGCCGAGCCTCCAGCCGCAGGCGATCATGCTCTCCCTTGTGGAGCATGGTGACGACGGCGCGCAGCCGGTCGTCACGCTCGCTCATCTGGGCGGTCTCGACCTGCGAAGCGCAGCGGATGGCTGGCACGGTATCTGGCAGGTGGACGGCGTAGCGCATCAATTCTGGCTGCCGCATGCCGTCCCCGACGCTGCGGCCTTCTATGCCGCGTCGCTGCCAATGGATGCCTTTCTCGAACTGCGCGCCCATGCCACGCGCCGACTCTGGCGCGCGCTCACCGGACGCCCGGCCGGACCAGATTTCCGCGCGCTGCCCGCCCAACTCCGGCAATGGCACATCCTCTCCCTGCGCGCGCTCGATGCACGCCTGCGCGGCGAGAGCTATCGCGCCATCGCCCAGGTCCTACTCGGCTTCCAAGGCACGAAAGAGGATTTCGAGGTCGATCCCAGCAAGAACAAGGCCCGCCGCTTGGTTGCCCATGGCATCAGGATGATGCGCGGCGGCTATCGGCTGCTGCTGCACTATCCGATCAAGCCACCTGACAAGGATTCCTAGGCCCGGTTGCCCGTAGTCGCGGTCGCCACCGCCCGTTCGAGAATCTGCCTGTAACCCGCGCTCGACAGCCATTGTGCGCGCGCCAGATGGCTTTCCCAGCATCGCCGGCTGCGTGCTTCGTCCGCGACAGGATCACGGTGCAGGACGATACGCGCCACCTCGCGCCAGTCCGCGCCGTCGCGGCACGCGTCGAGAAGGCGCAGATAGGTGACGTAATGCTCTTCGTCATAGGCGCTGATGCTGGAGCCGCCCGGCGCTTCATCTTCCACATCTGGATCGAGCGGCGGTCGCCCACGCATGAATCTTCCCTCATCATCGAAGACGCGGACGCAATGAAGCAAGTCCGGCAAACCCGATCAATAACATGTCGCGACACGATTAGGAACGATCATTCCTAGAATGATCGTTCCTATGCTGGTTCCCCTCGCACCATGGATCTCAAGGAGATCATGGCGAAGAATCTGCGTCGGGCACGTCATGACAAACAACTGACGCAAGAAGAACTCGCCGATCGGGCGGGCCTGAGCATGCGTTATGTCGGGGCGATTGAACGCGGTGACGTGTCCGCCAGCGTCACGGTGCTCGGCCAGATCGCCGATGCCCTAGAGATCGAGCCGGGCGATCTGTTGAAGAAGACGACCGCGCCGAAATAGTCGGCGCGCTTCGCCGCTCTACCGGGCAGGCCCATCACACCACCTCATCATATGAGGTTTCCCCTCCGAACGGTCGGGGGTGCCGCCAGCGCGTAGGCGCGAATGCGGCACGCTACCGCTCGCCGATCGCTCGCCATGGTTCGCCGTAGCTCGCTGCCGTCACCGGCAGTCGCATCAACCGACGAACCTGGAGGTGATCCATGGCCATCCGCCCCAACGCGGATATGCCGCCGCGCCTGCTGCGCACTCAGGAAGCCGCGCGCTTCCTCGGCATTTCGATCCGCACCCTTGAGAAGCACCGCACCTACGGCACCGGCCCGACCTACAAGAAGATCGGCGGCCGCGTCCTCTACGCCATCCGCGATCTGGAAGCCTGGTCCGACATCGGCACCCGTAAATCCACCCGCGATCCCGACGCCGGCACGGTCTTTCCCGCCCGCCCTCTGACGCCGCAAGAGCGGGGCGAGTGCTGAATGCTGCACGACGACGATCATAGCCCCGCCGCGCAGCCGTCCGACGCCAGCGAGCGCAGCCGTCTCGCTCCCTTCGTGGTCGCGACCGGCGACGCCAGCCCACGCGATCAACGCGACCTGATGGAGCGCCCGTTCTTCTCGCTCGCCAAGGCGAAGCGCACCGCGCCGATCCTCTACGAATCCGGCGGCGCCCGCGTCGAGGTCTTCGGTATGGCCGATTACGGCATGGCGACCATCTGGGACGCCGATGTGCTGATCTGGGCCGCCTCGCAGATCGTCGCGGCCGAGAACAACGGCCTGCGCACATCGCGGTTCTTCCGCTTCACGCCCTATCAGCTTCTCATGGCGATCGGCCGCGCCACCGGCGCGCGCGAATATCGCCTGCTGAAGAACGCGCTGATCCGGCTGCAATCCACCTCGATCCGCACGACGATCCGGCAGGGCGAGCATTGGCGCCGGCACCAGTTCTCGTGGATCAACGAATGGGAGGAACTGACCACCCGCGACGGCCGTGTCGAGGGCATGGAGTTCGTCCTGCCCGACTGGTTCTATCGCGGCGTCACCGATCGCTCGCTCGTGCTGGCGATCGACCCGGCCTATTTCCGGCTGACCGGCGGCATCGAGCGCTGGCTGTATCGCGTCGCCCGTAAACACGCTGGGCACCAGCCGCATGGCTGGCTGTTCGAGATCGCGCATCTCCACCAAAAATCCGGCAGCATGGCGCGGATTTCCGATTTCGCGCTCGACCTGCGCCGCATCGCCGCCCGGCAATCCCTGCTCGGCTATCGCCTTGATATTTGCCGGGACGGGCGGCGCGAGCTGCTGCAAATCCGGCCCGAAAATCTGTCCACAGTGCCTGTGGAAAACCCTGTGGAAACGCTCGTGACTTCGGGCGCAAAGGGTATCGGGACTTCGGGCGCAGCCCTATCGGGATTTCGGGCGCACGAACCGCAGTTAAGCATTTGGCCGGAAACGCGGAATCCGACTGCTAACTTAGAGTCTAACAAAGATTCTAACTTTTCTTCTGAGGTGCACGCGCGCGCGAAGCGTGGTGCCAGTGCCGCAAGGTCCGTCGCCGAGGTGCTGCGCGAGATGGCTCGCGGTGACGATGCCGGCAATCGTGGGAAGCGGCCATGAGCGGCAAAGCCCCCCGCCGCGCGCACGGCCGTCCGCAGCCGGACGGAACCGCGCCCTTCACCACCCTGGTCGAGCTGACCTTCCAGAAGCAGAAGATCGAGCAGTGGATCAGGTTCGGCCGCAAAAGCTACGAACAGATCCTCGACCGTCGCCGCAGCGTCGTCGGCTTCGCGCCGGACAGCATCTTCGCCTTCGTCCGCTGGGCGGCAGGCGAGCACGGCACGACCATCTCGCGCATCGACATCGTGCGCGCCATCGGTCGCGGCGAGCCGTTCCAGACGCTGCCCTTCGTCCGTCCCGGCGGCGACATTCTGCTGCGTCTCGATAGCTGGGCGAAGGTGCAGCGGGCGCTTGCCGCCATCGACGCCGTGGAAGCGCTCGGCCTCGATCCGGCCGACGCCGCGCCCGATCACTGGCGGCACGTCCACAACCGGCTTGTCGCCGGGCTGGAACCGACCGCCTACACGCCGGAGCGCCATGCCGCGTGGATCGGTCGCCGGAGGATCGAGCCATGACGCGCTTCGGCTACGTCATGGTGACGTATTTCACCGCCATGGGCATCGGCGTCGCCGCGCTGATCCCGACACCCACGAAACTGGTCTGGAACGCCACCGCCAGCGCGCCCATCGGCCTCTACACGATCGAGCCGGACGAGCGGATCGAGGTGCCGGAGCTGGTCGCCATCATGCCGTCCGAACCGCTCGCCGCCTTCATGGTCGAGCGCGGCTATATCGGGCGCGGCGTGCTGCTGCTGAAGCGCGTCGCCGGCCTGCCGGGGCAGCAAGTGTGCCGCCAGCGCGCCACGATCACCGTCGATGGCGTCGAGCTGGGCCATGCGCTCGACCGCGACCGGATCGGCCGCGATCTGCCCGTCTGGCAGGGCTGCCGCATCATCACCGATGGCGAGCTTTTCCTGATGAACTGGCAGGTCCGCGACAGTCTCGACGGCCGCTATTTCGGTCCTGTCCCGGCCGCTTCCGTCATCGGTCGGGCAATCCCGCTCTGGACCGACGAGGAAGGCGACGGCCGCTACGAGTGGCGCGCACAGACCGGCACCACGCCACGCTGATCGCTTCCCATCGGCGGAAGCGGTGTCCGCCGATGGCTTTCCCAACACCACCGCACGGAGATCATCCATGCCGCAGATCGGTCAATTCACGCGCGAGGAATCCGGCTTCACCGGGCGCGTTCACACCTTCACGCTCTACCGCGAGATCAGCATCGTCCCCGCCGATCCTTCGGATGCCGAGAACGCGCCGGACTACCGCGTCCATCACGGAACCGATAACGGGCCGGAGATCGGCGCGGCGTGGAAACGCACCGGCGAGAAGGCCGGCGAATATCTGTCCGTGCTGCTCGACGATCCCGCCTTGCCGCAGCCGATCCGCGCCAACCTGTTCCGCGACGACGATGCCGGCGCGTCATGGTCGCTGCACTGGACGCGCCCGAAGCCGCGCGATGAGCGGGATTAAGGCCATGCGATCTTCTGTCATCATCGCGCTCAAAACCCGCATTCCTTTGTTCGCGGGAAAGCCGTCTCATTCCTTCGTCCCGCTCGACCACACGTCGGCCGGCGCGCGCAGCGCAGGTCAAGGGCGGCCTCCGGCCGGCGCTTCGCGCGCACCCTTGACCGCAGCGAGCACGCTGGCAGGCTGGTGGTTCGGCGGAGAAAGGTCAGCCCGGCGCTATGCCGTTCTGATGCTGGCGGGCGTGCTGTCGGTCGGCACGGTGCCGACCGCGACGCTGGCGCAGTCATCACCCGTCGCGCGCACGGTTTCCGCCGATCCGCATGGCGCTCATATCGCCGAGGCGTCGCAGCGGTTCGGCATTCCTGAACTCTGGATTCGGGCCGTACTGCGCGCCGAAAGCGCAGGCGACGTGCGCGCGGTGTCGTCGGCCGGCGCAATGGGATTGATGCAGGTCATGCCCGACACCTGGGCGGGGCTGCGCGTTCGTTACCGGCTCGGGCGCGATCCATACCAGCCGCGCGACAATATCCTCGCCGGGACCGCCTATCTGCGCGAGATGTGGGACCGCTACGGCAATGTCGCGGCGATGCTCGCCGCCTACAATGCCGGTCCCGGCCGCTACAACAATCATCGCGCGACTGGCCGTGCTTTACCTGCCGAGACCCGCGCCTATGTCGCTGCGCTCGCCCCGATCCTTGGCGGCGCGGCGGCACCCGATCCGATGGTATCGCCGCCGTCACCGCCGCCCGACTGGCGCGATGCACCACTCTTCGTCATGCGGGCGAGCGACGCCCGGCCTGCCGTCGCGCAGCAGTCGGGCGAACAATCCGGCGACGCCCGCGCAACCGTGCCGATGCGCGAGCGCCGTGATGCGGAGCCGCAGGACGGCAGCATCTTCGTGGCGCGCGCGGACGATCCGAGAACGCCATGAGCATGGCGTTTTCCCGTTCGTTTGCGTCTGGTCCGGTGTGCAGTCAGGCAGGGTCGCGCCTCGGTGTATTGCTGGCAGGAAGCGCAGGAAGGTCAGAAAGGGCGGAGGGCAAGATAAAGGAAACCGGCACCCTGTCGGGCCGGTTTCCGGGCAAGCCCTTGTCTGCACGCTGTTTCTGGGCGCGGTTTCCGGCACCATGGTTTTGGAAGCGTCGTGCCGCTGGTCAGCGCAACACCTTGGCTTTGCTGGGTTTCGAGCGGCACCAAAGGCCGAAAGTCTCCGGTTTCCGGCGTTTTCGGCCGGAGGCGCATCCATGAGCGCCGACGACGAGAACCGCTTCCGCCCCAAGCCCGGTCGCATCCGCGCCGATGCCCCCAGGCTCGGCAAGGCGAAGAGCTTTCTCACGCAGGCGAAGAAGCTCGCCCGCCAGCATAGCAACAGCCCGTCGCGGTCATCCGCATCATCCGCGCCGCGTTCCAGATCGTCAGCTACCGCCAAGGGCGGCAAGGCCGCGCGGACGAGCGGCGGGCGGGGGTTGAAGCGCGGGCGCGGCGCGACCTTCGTGCGCGCTCGCACCTTGTCGGGCGGATGGAAGCACAGCGCGCCGGGAATGCGCCGCGTCGTCGTCAAGACCCGCTACGTTCAGGGCGCGGGCCGCAATGGGAAATCCGCCGACCATCTGCGCTATATCCAGCGCGACGGAACATCCCGCGACGGCGAGCGCGGCCAGCTCTATTCCGCGACCGAGGATCGCGCCGATGGCGCGGCGTTCGTCGAACGCGGCGCGGACGATCGCCACCAGTTCCGGTTCATCGTTTCGCCCGAGGACGGCGCGGACCTGTCCGACCTGACCGCCTATACCCGTGACCTGATGAGCCAGGTCGAAATCGATCTCGGCACCAAACTCGATTGGGTCGCGGTCAATCATCACAACACCGGCCATCCTCATGTCCATGTCATCGTGCGCGGCAAGGACGAGCTGGGCGAGAACCTCGTCATCAATGGCGACTATCTCGCCAACGGCATCCGCGAGCGGGCGAGCGAATTGACCACGCTGGAGCTTGGCCCCGTCACCGAAATCGAGCAGAGCCGCAAGCTGTCGGCTGAGGTCGGCCAGGACCGCTTCACCCGCATCGACCGCGCCATGACCGAGGAAGCCGATGACCGCTTCCTCGACCTGCGCCATGAGCCGGCCGACGCGCGGCGGCAGTTCAACCGGGCGCTTCGTCTGCGCCGTCTCGCCAGACTAAAGAAGATGGGCCTCGCCAGCCAGCACGCGCCGGGCGTCTGGGAAATGAGCGCGCGGATGGAACCGACCCTGCGCGAGATGGGCGAGCGCGGCGACATCATCCGCACCATGCACAAGGCGCTGAAGGCCGATGGGCTGGATCGCGATCCGACGACCTTCCAGCTTCACGACGCCGCGCCCGAAATCCCGATCACCGGCCGCGTCGTGGACAAATATCTGACCGACGAACTGGGCGAGAACCTGACCCTCGTGGTGGACGGGATCGACGGGCGCACCCATCATGTCGCCGGGATCAACCCCGGCCGCGTCGAGGAGGCCCGGATCGGCAGCGTCGTCGAGATCGGCCCGGCCGATACCGCGAGCCGCCCGTCCGACCGCGCCATCGCGACGATCGCCGAAGGCGGCATCTATCGGCCGAGCCGACATCTCGAACAGGCGAAATTCGAGGGCCGCGTTCCGGGCGGCGATTATCAGAGCTATGTCGATGCCCATGTGCGCAGGCTGGAGGCGGTGCGTCGCGCCAGCATCGCCGAGCGGATCGACCACGACCAATGGCGCATCCCGCAGGACTTCGAGAGCCGCGCCGCCGCCTATGACGCGGGCCGCAACCGACAAGCCAATATCCGCATCCTCGCCACTGCGCGGCTTGAACAGCAGATCGGCGCGGACGGTGCGACCTGGCTCGACCGCCGGATAGTTCAGGGCGAGACCGCTGATCTTGCGCCGTCCGGCTTCGGCCAGCAGGTGCGCGACGCGATGGACCGCCGCCGTGCGCATCATATCGACCGGGGCGATGCGGCCCTTCAGCCGAATGGCGGCATCGCCTATCGCCGCAATCTTCTTTCCACCCTGCGCGAGCGCGAGGTCGCCCGCGTCGGCGGCGAGATCGCCGCGACCAAGGGGCTGCCGTTTCGGGCCGCAAAGGACGGCGGTGCCGTCAGTGGCAAGTTCACCGGCACGGTGCAGCTCTCCAGCGGCAAGTTCGCCATGGTCGAGCAGAGCCACGAGTTCACGCTGGTTCCGTGGCGGCCCGTCATCGACCGCCGGCTTGGCCGCGAGGTCATCGGCGTCGTGCAGGGTGGATCGGTATCGTGGCAGTTGGGGCGAAGGCAGGACATCGGCCTCTAGCTCTCCTGCTCGCTTCTCGATCGCCCGGGTGAATCTGGTCCGGATGAAGGCTATGGTAGAGACCAACGTTCGAGCAAACAGTAGATACAAGCATATGCCGCGACCAAAACTCCACAGCGACGAATTCATTCTGGATACCGCGCTAGGCATCCTTCTCCAGAAAGGTCCATCGGCCTTTACTCTCTCAGATGTTGCAGGCGCGGTCGGCATCTCGCGTGCTGCGCTGATCCAGCGGTTCAAGGACAAGGCAACGCTGCATCGAAAGGTCATGGAGCGCACCACGCAGGAGGTGCGCGACTATTTCGCTGGCGCAAGCCCCGAAAAGGGCCTCGATCCACTATGGGCGATGCTCCGGGACCTCATCACCGGCATGGGGGACGGTGCCGGGACGGAAGGCTACCTTCTTCTACTGTGGGGAGACGTTCAGGAGCCGTCGCTTCGTGCACTTGCCGCGGAGCGGAATAGGCTGGTCCTGAAAGCTATCGAGGCACGCCTACCCGTCGGGCCGCGCCCAGCCCAGCATGCCGCCGGACTGATTCAGACGGTCATTCAAGGGTCTTGCATGCAGTGGCTTGTGCAGCCGGAGGGCGAACTAGCGACTTTCATGATCGACCGTACCCGGATGCTTCTATCCGTCCTCTATCCCGACCATGAGTTCATGTAGCACATTCCTGAGGGTTGTTTATAACAGTCGCGTCGGTTATTTATGTGGCATGTGCCACGGTAACACCGGGCTCGGAAACCCGGAACGACGATCATGCCTACACGAGAAGCAAGCCCCTTGGGGGCCGAACGACTAGAAGCACGGCCTGCGCCAACCCTGGCGCTAAACCTTTTGGCCGACGAGTTCGATGCATTAAATGCTGGCAGCGAGACGCCAATCGCGTATCGTGACCTGTTTTGCCCGCACCTCGACCTGCCGCGCGCCTTGCGAAACTGGTCAGAGGCTCGGGGCTTTCAATTACGGAGCCTCCGCAAAATCACCCATGAGCGCGGCGGCCGATCGCAGAAGGTGCTTTTCGGTCTTCATGACGGTTATGCCGTTGAAAGCGTTCTGATCCGTCGCCACGACGGACACACCGCCTGTATTTCGTCACAGGTTGGATGCGCCTTTGCCTGCCAGTTCTGCGCCTCCGGCCAAGCCGGTCTCAAGCGCAACCTTTCAGCGGGCGAGATCGTCGAACAGGTCGTTCAACTCGGGCCGAAGGTCAATCGGATCGTGTTCATGGGCATCGGAGAGCCTTTGAACAACTATGAGCAGGTCATGAAGGCGATCCGCATCCTGCGCGACAGGCGAGGGATGAACTTCCCAACCACGGGGATCACGCTTTCGACCATCGGCATACCGAAGGCTCTAGTACAGCTGCGAGAAGAGCATCTGGCGATCAACCTGACAATATCGCTGCATGCGACGACGCAGGACGTCCGCGACCGGCTCATCCCCGGATCACGCAAGCACGACATCAACGAAGTCATCGCACGCGCCTCGTCATGGGCGGAACGGCACAACCGGATTGTCACCTTCGTCTACCTCGTATTGCCCGGCATTAACGATACGCTTGCCGATGCGAAACGGCTTGCCGGTCTGATGAATAAGCGAAGGGCGCGCGTTAACCTTATGCGCTGGAATCCCGTCGATGGCATTGCGCTTGATCGAACCAGCGATCGCAGCCTTGGTCTTTTCCGTGACGTGCTGGATCGTGCCAGCGTGCCCGTGGTGGTGCGGGATACGCAGGGTCGGGATATTTCAGCCGCATGCGGACAGCTCTGGTTGCGCGATTTGCGCGGCATCCCGGTCGAAAAACGCGGAGCCACAAAAAAGGCCGCATAGCGGGATGGGCGATGCGACGTTCGAGAAAACATGCAAGCGAAACCTTCCGACCATGTGAAACTCTGCTCGGCTCCCGTATCCCACTTGCGTCATTGATCCAGACGCTCGCCGTCGCCGAACATCTCAGCTTCCATCGCGCCGCGCAGGCGCTTGGCACCAGCCAATCCAGCGTCAGCGCACGAATTAAAGCTTTGGAGGAAGAACTCGGCATCCTCCTGTTTGAGCGAAACACACGCAGCGTCCGGCTCACTGAGGCGGGGCGCCTCTTCGTCGAACGGGTGTCGGCGGGCGTCGATGAGCTCGACCATGCCGTGAAAACTGCTGGAATGGCCGCGTCCGGCGAGCGCGGCCGGCTACGCATTGGTATCCATGCGTTGATCCAACGCAGCTTCCTCGCCGAACTGATCTGCCGGTATCGCGAACATTATCCCGACATTGCGGTCGAGATCGGTGAAGGCACCGCCCGCGATACGGTCATGCAGCTCCGTGCCGATCGGCTGGACGTGGTGTTCGTCGCCGGGACGCCCGATCTCCCTGATTGCCATAGCCGCCCGATTTGGACCGAGCAGTTGCTGGTGGTGCTGCCGGAACAGCATCGGCTCGCGATTCAAGCCGCCGTTACCTGGGATGATCTCGCGGCTGAGGCTTTCCTTGTGCGGCATGGCGGCACCGGCCCACAAGTCCATGACCACATTGTGCTGCGCTTGGCCGGGCGCTGGTCGGCGCCATCAATCCTGCGCTTCGACGTGGGCAGAAGCACGTTGCTTTCAATGGTCGGACAGGGCTTCGGCGTCACCATCGTCGGCGCGGCAACGTCGCTATTGCCTTCAACCGG
>VFQU01000390.1_pt1 | contig 41394 bp, 27 predicted proteins | sample 3512311 | NCBI WGS metagenome assembly VFQU01 (sample SAMN10412377, study PRJNA504923) | tailings metagenome | isolation source: Relicate 3 Philex TSF3 active mining site | place: Philippines: Tuba, Benguet | collected 2017-08-29
TCGAGTGCGATGCCTGCGTCGACATCTGCCCGATGGACTGCATCAGCTTCACCGGCAACGGCGAGGAGGCCGACCTGCGCCGCCGGCTCAGCGCGCCGGCGCTGAACCTGACCCAGGATCTGTACGTGTCCGACGCGCTCAAGACCGGCCGGGTGATGGTCAAGGACGAGGACGTCTGCCTGCACTGCGGCCTGTGCGCCGAGCGCTGCCCCACCGGCGCCTGGGACATGCAGAAGTTCCTGCTGCAGATGACCCATGCGGGCGAGGGCGGGGCGCCGGGCGAATGCAGGGAGGCAGCGTGATGTTGGATTGCGAGCGGATGGCCCTGACCTGTGCCTGCTCGGACCGCAAGGTGCGGTTATCGCCGGTAGGAGCGGCGGAAGCCGCGACCACCTCGCACGTGGGGTCGCGCCTTCCGGCGCTCCTGCGGACGTTGCGGGCCTTTGCCGAGGGAATCGCGTGACCCCCATCACCGCCACCAACGACTTCGTCGTCAAGTTCGCCAATGTCAACGGCTCGGGCTCGGCCTCGGCCAACGAACTGTTCGCCAAGGCCATCCTGCGCATGGGCGTGCCGGTCAGCCCGCGCAACATCTTCCCGAGCAACATCCAGGGCCTGCCGACCTGGTACGAGGTGCGCGTGACCGGCGACGGCTGGCTGGGCCGGCGCGGCGGCGTCGACCTGATGGTGGCGATGAACCCGCAGACCTGGGATGCCGACCTGCGCGAGATCGAGCCGGGCGGCTACCTTCTCTACGACTCCACGCGCGTGCTGCCGCCGGAGCGCTTCCGCGACGACATCGCGGTGCTCGGCGTGCCGCTGACGCGGATCTGCAACCAGACCTACAGCGACCCGCGCCAGCGCCAGCTGTTCAAGAACATCCTCTACGTCGGCGTGCTGTCGCGGCTGCTCGGCATCGAGCCCGAGGTGATCGAGAAACTGTTCGCCGAGCAGTACCGCGGCAAGGAGAAGCTGCTCGACGCCAACGTCAAGGCGCTGCACCTCGGGCGCGACCACGCGCGCGAGCACCTGCCGGAGCGCATCGGCCTGCGCGTCGAGCGCGCCGACGCGGTCGGCGAGCGCATCTTCATGGAAGGCAACGCCGCGACCGCACTGGGCTGCGTCTACGGCGGCGCCAGCGTCTGCGCCTGGTATCCGATCACCCCGTCGAGCTCGGTGGCCGAGGCCTTCCAGAAGTACTGCCAGAAGTACCGCACCGATCCGGCCACCGGCGAACAGCGCTACGCCATCATCCAGGCGGAGGACGAGATCGCCTCGATCGGCATGGTCACCGGTGCCGGCTGGAATGGCGCGCGTGCCTTCACGGCGACCTCGGGTCCGGGCATCTCGCTGATGAACGAGTTCATCGGCCTGGCCTATTTCGCCGAGATCCCGGTGACGATCATCGACGTGCAGCGCGGCGGGCCGAGCACCGGCATGCCGACCCGAACCCAGCAGTCCGACCTGCTGCTGTGCGCCTACGCCTCGCACGGCGACACCAAGCACGTGCTGCTGCTGCCGCAGGATCCGAACGAGTGCTTCGAGTTCGCCGCGGCCAGCCTCGACCTCGCCGATCGGCTGCAGACCCCGGTGTTCCTGCTCACCGACCTCGACATCGGCATGAACCAGCGCCTGTGCGCACCGCTGCGCTGGGACGACGCCCGCCGCTACGACCGCGGCAAGGTGATGAGCGCCGCGCAGCTCGAGGCGGGCGCCGACTTCGGTCGCTACAAGGACGTCGACGGCGACGGCATCCCGTGGCGCACGCTGCCGGCCACGCATCCCACGCTCGGCAGCTACTTCACCCGCGGCACCTCGCGCGACCCCTACGCGCGCTACTCGGAGCGCGGGCCGGACTACGTCTACAACATGGAGCGCCTGCTGAAGAAGTGGGAGACGGCGAAGTCGCTGGTGCCGCAGCCGGAGCTGATTCCCAGCGCGACGGCCTCGACGGTCGGCGTGATCTACTTCGGCTCGACCGCGCCGGCGATGGACGAGGCCGCAGCCGCGCTGGCCGCCGACGGCCTGCCGGTCGACCGCCTGCGCCTGCGCGCGCTGCCGTTCGCCGACTCGGTCCGCGACTTCATCGACGCCCACCGCCGTGTCTTCGTCGTCGAGCAGAACCGCGACGCCCAGATGCGCTCGCTGCTGGTCAACGAGTTCGGCATCGACCCGGCCCGGCTCGAGCCGGTGCTGCACTTCGACGGCACCCCGATCACGGCGCGGTTCATTGTTCGGAGTATTTCGGAGCGGCTTGGGTGCTCGGAGGGAGCGGCGAGGGTGGAGGTCGTCGCGGGTAGCGCCGGGGCCAGGGGCTGGGGGCTGGGGGCTGGGGCGCGATGATGATGCGTCCCGCCGACAGCCCACTGTCCTGATCCGCTTTTCGCCGCGGCCCTGCAAGCTCGCCTCGGTCACCCCAGCCCCCAGCCCCCAGCCCCCCAAATGACCTACATCGCCAAGCCCAAGCTGCACCATCCGACGCTGCAGAAGAACGCGCTGGGATACACGCGGCGCGACTACGAGGGCAAGATTTCGACGCTGTGCGCAGGGTGTGGCCACGATTCGATCTCGGCCGCCATCGTCCAGGCCTGCTGGGAGCTCGACATCCAGCCGCACCGGGTCGCCAAGCTCTCGGGCATCGGCTGCAGCTCCAAGACGCCCGACTACTTCCTCGGTCCCTCCCACGGTTTCAATACCGTGCACGGCCGCATGCCGAGCGTGCTGACCGGCGCCAACCTCGCCAACCGCGAGCTGCTGTACCTGGGCGTGTCCGGCGACGGCGACTCGGCCTCGATCGGCATCGGCCAGTTCGTCCACGCCATCCGGCGCGGCGTCGACATGGTCTACATCGTCGAGAACAACGGCGTGTACGGCCTGACCAAGGGCCAGTTTTCGGCGACGGCCGACCAGGGCTCGGTGTCCAAGCGCGGCGTCGCCAACAGCGACAGTCCGCTCGATCTGGTGGCGCTGGCGCTGCAGATCGGCGCGACCTACGTCGGCCGCGGCTTCTCCGGCGACAAGGCGCAGCTGGTGCCGCTGATCAAGGGCGCGATCGCCCACCGCGGCTCGGCCATCCTCGACGTCATCAGCCCCTGCGTGGCCTTCAACAACCACGACGGCAGCACCAAGAGCTACGCCTACGTGCGCGAGCACAACGACGCGGTGAACCGGCTCGACGTCATCCCGGCGCGCGCCGAGATCCGCGTCGACTACGAGCCCGGCAGCGTCACCGAGGTGCGCCAGCACGACGGCAGCACCCTGCGCCTGAAGAAGCTCGACACCCACTACAACCCGACCGACCGCATCGCGGCGATGAACTACATCCAGCGCCACCATTCGCGCGGCGAGGTGGTGACCGGGCTGCTCTACGTCGATCCGGGTGCCGAAGACCTGCACGGGCATCTGAAGACGCCGGCGACGCCGCTCAATCGGCTGGGCGAATCGGAGCTCTGCCCGGGCGCGGCGGCGCTCGACAGGCTCAACGCGAGTCTGCGGTGAGCGTTGAGCGGCGAAGGTTGAGCAGTCAGCGGTGAGCGGTGAGCGGAGGCGGCGATCCGCGCGCGTTCACATCCTTGCATCGGCCCCCTGGGCCGGAGGCCTGCGCGAGCCGCCATGGCGGCGACGGGCGTCCGGTCAAGGGATCGCTCTTCAGATCTCCCGCGCCAAATTCTCCGCAAGCCCGGTATAGCTCGCCGGCGTCAGTGCCAGCAATCGCGCCTTCGCCTCGGCAGGCAGTTCCAGACCCTCGATGAAGACGCGCATCGACGCAGCGTCGATGCCCTGGCCGCGGGTCAGCGCCTTGAGCTGCTCGTAGGGATTGGGCAGGCCGTGCCGGCGCATCACCGTCTGCACCGGCTCGGCCAGCACCTCCCAGGCGCCGTCGAGGTCGTCGGCCAGCCGCTGCGGCGACACTTCCAGCTTGCCCAGGCCCTTGGCCAGCGAATCCAGCGCGACCTGCGCGTGGCCGAAGGCGACGCCCAGGGCGCGCAGCACGGTGGAGTCGGTGAGGTCGCGCTGCCAGCGGCTGATCGGCAGCTTCTCGGCGAAGTGGCCGAACAGCGCGTTGGCCAGGCCGAAGTTGCCTTCGGCGTTCTCGAAGTCGATCGGGTTGACCTTGTGCGGCATGGTCGACGAGCCGACCTCGCCTTCCTTCAGCTTCTGCCGGAAGTAGCCCAGCGAGATGTAGCCCCAGACGTCGCGGCACAGATCGATCAGGATGGTGTCGATGCGGCGCATCGCGTCGGCCAGTTCGGCGATGGCGTCGTGCGGTTCGATCTGCGTCGTGTACGGATTGAAGTCGAGCTTCAGCGACTCGACGAAGCGGCGGGCGAAGGCCGGCCAGTCGACCTCGGGATAGGCGACGACGTGGGCGTTGTAGTTGCCCACCGCACCGTTGATCTTGCCGCTGAACCGCACCGCCCACAGCTGCGCGCGCTGCCGGCGCAGGCGGGCGACCACGTTGGCGATCTCCTTGCCCAGCGTGGTCGGCGAGGCGGTCTGGCCGTGGGTGCGCGACAGCATCGGCTGCGCGGCCTGCGCGTGGGCCAGCGCGACCAGCTGGTCGATGACGCCGTCGAGCGACCTGCCGATCTCGACGCGGCCGGCCTCGAGCATCAGCGCGTAGCTGAGGTTGTTGATGTCCTCGGACGTGCAGGCGAAGTGGACGAACTCCAGCGCCGGGCGCAGCTCGGGGTCGCTGTCGAGGCGCTGCTTGATGAAGTACTCGACCGCCTTGACGTCGTGGTTGGTGGTGCGCTCGATGCGCTTCACTTCGGCGGCGTCGGTGGCGCTGAAGCCATCCGCCAGCTCGCGCAGGCGCTGCGTCACGGCAGCGGAGAATGGCGCCAGCTCGACGATGCCGGGTTCGGCCGCCAGCGCGATCAGCCACTCGACCTCGACCCTGACCCGCGACCTGATCAGGCCGAACTCGGAGAAGATCGGTCGCAGCGCCTCGACCTTGCCGGCATAGCGGCCGTCGACGGGGGACAGGGCGAGCAGCTGGGCGTCGGACATGGCGGAGGCGTCGCGGCGGGGTAGCCGCGCATTCTAGCGGCAGGCGGCGCGCGGGGCGGCCCCGTGAGGCCAGTGACCGTTCCGCGACGCATGGCCTGGGCGAAGCGCACAGGCGCGGCAGCGAGGGATTCGGGGTCACCCCTCCGGCGCACATCGCCTTGCGTGTAGCGTAGGGGACGTGACCCTGCCCATTTCCCGGAGTCCCGCATGAAAACCCGCATCGAACGCGACAGCATGGGCGAGCTGGCGGTGCCTGCCGAGGCGCTGTGGGGCGCGTCCACCCAGCGTGCCGTGCTCAACTTTCCGGTCTCGGGCCTGCGCATGCCGCGTCCGTTCCTGCGCGCGCTCGGGCTGATCAAGGCCTCCGCCGCGGAGGCGAACGGGGCGCTGGGCCTGCTCGACGGGACCCGCGCACAGGCGATCATCGCCGCAGCGGGCGAAGTCGCCGACGGTCGACACGACGCCCACTTCCCGGTCGACGTCTTCCAGACCGGCTCGGGCACCAGCTCCAACATGAACGCCAACGAGGTCATCGCGCGGCTTGCCGGACGCGCCGGTGTGGCCGTGCATCCCAACGACCACGTCAATCTCGGCCAGAGTTCGAACGACGTGATTCCCGGAGCGATCCAGGTCGCCGCGGTGCTCGAGGTGCGCGAGGCGCTGCTGCCGGCGCTGCGCCACCTGCGCAAGGCCATCGACCGGCGCGCACGCGCGCTGGATGGCGTGGTCAAGACCGGACGTACCCACCTGATGGACGCCATGCCGCTGACGTTCGGGCAGGAGCTCGGCGCCTGGTCGGCGCAGCTGCGCTCGGCCGGCGAGCGGATCGAGGACGCGCTCAAGTCGCTGCGCCGGCTGCCGCTGGGCGGCACCGCGGTCGGCACCGGCGTCAACGCGCATCCGCGCTACGCCCGCCGGGCCGTCGCCGCGCTGTCGCGGCGCAGCGGCGAGCGCTTCGCCGTCGCCGACAACCTGTTCGAAGGCATCGCCTCGCAGGACGCGGCGGTCGCGCTGTCGGGCCAGCTCAACGCGCTGGCGGTGACGCTGATGAAGATCGCCAACGACCTGCGCTGGATGAACTCCGGGCCGCTCGCCGGCCTGGGGGAGATCGAGCTGCCGGCCCTGCAGCCGGGCAGCTCGATCATGCCGGGCAAGGTCAACCCGGTGATTCCCGAATCGGTCGCGATGGCCTGCGCGCAGGTGATGGGCCAGCACGCGACCATCACCATCGCCGGCCAGAGCGGCAGTTTCCAGCTCACCGTGATGCTGCCGCTGGTCGCCGACGCGCTGCTGCAGTCGATCGCGCTGCAGGCGTCCGCCATGCGCCTGCTGGCCGATTCGGCGATCGCCGGGTTTCGGGTCCGGAGCGCACGCGTCGAGGAGGCACTGTCCCGCAATCCGATCCTGGTGACTGCGCTCAATCCGCTGATCGGCTACGAACGGGCGGCGGCGATCGCCAAGCGTGCCTATGCGGAGGGGCGGCCCGTGCTCGAGGTTGCGCGCGAGTCGCTCGGAGGGGAAGTCCCGGAGCTCGCGCGGCTGCTCGATCCGGCGCGACTCGTCGGCGCGCGTGCTTCGCGTCCAGCCGCCGGCCGCGGAAGCCGCGTGCGCGGGCGCCGCGCGGACTGACGTGCTCTGGCGTTCTCAGGCGTTGCCGCCGGCCGCACGCTGCTGCGCGTCATCGTCGAGCCGTTGCTGCAGCGCTCGGAGGCGGTCGCGAAGCGGGGCGAGCAGGTCGCCGTAGGCCGCCGCACGCCGCGCGTCGGGCCGAATCGGCTCGCGGACCTGCGCGGCGCTGGGCGTCCAGATCGGTCGGCTGGATCGATGCGGCTCGAGGCAGGCTGCATCGAAGGACAATCCGCAGAAGCCCAGGAGCTCCCCGATCGTCGATTCGGGGTCGGCCACCAGTTCGTCCTGCCCGACGAACCGATAGCGGGACGGCAGGCATCGCGCCCAGTGCCGCCCCAGCCGCTCACAGTCGAACCAGTACTCGACGAGATCGTCCAGATCGTAGGTGAAGCCGGCACGGCCATCGCCGAAGCGCTGCTTGTAGCAGGACCAGATCGTCTCCAGCGGATCGCGACGGGCGTGGAGGATGCGCGCGCCGGGCAGCATCGCCAGGGCGGCACCGGCCAGCAGCCAGTTGCCGGGCGCCTTGTCGGTGAGTACGCGACGTCCCTGCCTGAGGTCCGACGTTCGGGCGAGGTACAGGGCACCGAGCCGCGTCCAGTCGGCGGCGCTCGCATCGGCACACCACTGCGGGAACGGCCTGCCGCGGCGGTGCGACTCGCGCTCCAGGATGCGTTCGAGCTGGGGCAGTTCGCCGCCGGCGGCGACGTCCGGGTGCGATCCGAGAATCTGCTCGACCAGCGTGGTGCACGAGCGCGGCAGTCCGACGATGAACACGACGTCGCAGTCGCCACCCGCGGCGCTCGCAGGGCTGCGGGCGGGAAACGCCTCGGCGACGGCATCGACCTTCGCACTGAATCGCCGGGCCTGCCAGCGCTCGCCCGCCGCGACCTGCCGGTTGGCGGTGTCGAAGGTCGCGCGCGCCTCGGCCAGGCGACCCGCATCCTCGTAGGCCTTGCCGAGCGCGAACCTCGCCAGCGTGCGGTCGGCGCTCGACCCCTCGGACCGGCTCGCTGCCCGCTCGAGCGCGCGGAGCTCGTCGGCGGAGAGACGCGATGTCTTCAGTTCGGTCAGGCCGAACCACGCCCGGGCGGTGGCCTGACCCCTGGCGATCAGTCGTCGGAATGCCTGCGCCGCAGCCTCGGCATCGCCCAGGATCTGCAGGCAGCGGGCGCGCAGCAGGCCAGCCTCGGGCGGCGCGACGCCGAACGCCAGCGCCTGCTCCGCGCAGTGCAGCGCATGCTCCGGGCGGCCATGGCGGTCGCAAGCCAGGCCGACGTCGAGCCAGTCGGCCGCGGTCCGAGCGCCCGCGCTGGCCGCCTCCAGGCTTGCCATGGCGTCGGCAGGATGACCGTCGAGCATCTGGGCATCGGCAAGCCGCAGCCGCACGCCGACGCCATCGGCATCGTCGGCGGCGCGACGCAGCGCGTCGATCGCCGATGAGAAGTCGCCCGAGGCTATCCGCAGCTCGCCGAGCAGGCGCAGGATCTCCGGATGTGCGGGCGCCGCCAGAGACAGTTCGAGCCATCGGGCCTCGGCCTGCCGGTGATCGAGAGCGCGCAGGGCGGCCTCCACCTCGCGTATGCCTTTGCGGATGCGTGGGGGGAGGGCTGGCGGGATTTCCGCGGGCATCGGTTGCTGGACTGGCCTCGGTCAGCCGACAGCATGCCGTTCGCCGGGGCATCCTGCGAGTCGCGCGGTCTGCATCGGCGGTGGTGCATCCTCGGACACCCGTCGGGGCGATGCGCTGACCATGGGCACGCGGCGCAAGCGGTGGCGCCGCCGGACCGGCCGCAGTCGATTCGCCGTCGCACCGACGGGTCGGCAAGGGTTGACCCTGCCGGATGCGTCGGTTAGGTTCGCCCTGCACTCGATCATCCACCGGGCGCCTTCGGCACCCTCCGTCCGCGCGGCTTCCGGCCGTCACAAGGGATCGTCACCATGAATCGTTCCTCTGTCGCACTCGCAACGCTGCTGGCGCTCGGCGCCCTCGGTCCCGGACAGGCATTCGCCGCCAAGGGCGACCCACTCGCCGACGCGCGGGGCCTCGCCGCGCGCATAGTCTCGGTCGCGCCTGCGCCGGATGGCACCAGCCTGCAGTTCGTGGTCGACATCAGCGGGCAGGTGTCGCAGACCAGTTGCGGCGTCGACCCGACGACGCGCAATTTCGTCTCGCTCGACATCGGCCCCAACGCGGTGGTGACGAGCATCGATTCGTTCAGCGTCACGCTGAACGCGGCCTCGCCGAGCTGGCGCTCGGAGGCCGACATCGGCGTGGGATCGACCGGCGCAGGCAATCCGGCCGACCGTGAGCAGGCCTTCTTCACGCCGTTCGTGGGCCAGGACACGTCAGGGACCGCATCCATCACCGGCGGCCCGCTGGCGATCCCGGACGGCGGCGCCACCATCGAGGCCGATGGTCTGTTCTACGTCAGCTTCTGCGAGACCTTCGTCGACGCCGTCAATCCGAATGCGACCTGGCAGGCCAACAGCACGCTGACCTTCAGCTGCTCCAACTGCCAGGTCGGAGCGCCGGAGATCGGCGTTTCGCCGACGTCGCTGAACCTGGGCGACGCCAACGTCGGGACGACCAGTGCGGCGCAGTCGTTCACGATCTCCAATACCGGCACGGCGGAGGGCGACATCGCCGGCATCGGTTTCACCGGCCCGTTCGCGCGTGCAGCCAGCGCCGGCAGCTGCCCGGCCGGTGCGTTCTCGCTGGCCGACGGCGAGAGCTGCACGGTCAACGTCGTGTTCCAGCCGGTGGCGGCCGGAGCGGCCAGCGGCAGCGCGACCGTCGATCTCGGCGGCGCGCCGGGCGACGCGCCGGCGGGTGCGCCGTCGACGGTGGTCAACCTGACGGGCAACGGCACGGCGGCGAGCATCGGTGTCGCGCCGTCCAGCCTCAATTTCGGCAGCATCGCCGCGGGCACCACCAGCGCGGCGCAGACGGTGACCTTCACCAACAGCGGCAACGGTTCTGGTTCTGTGGACAGCTTCAGCTTCAGCGGCGGGTTCTCGCGTTCGGGCGGCACCTGCCCGAGCACCCTGCCGTTCACGCTGACCCCGGGCCAGTCGTGCACGGTGGGCGTGGTGTTCACCGCCGGCGTGCTGGGTCCGGTGAGCGGTAGCTTCACGGCCAACGCGGGTGCGAGCGTGCTGACGGTGGCGCTGGCCGCTGCGTCGATCACGCCGGCGCCGGCGTTCATTCCGGTCGCAGGCGGGTGGGCGCTGGCCCTGATGATCGCGCTGATCGGCCTGTTCGCTGGCATTGCGGTGCTCCGCCGCCAGTAAGGGTCGGATTCGGTTCGACGCAGCAGCGCCCGCCGGGAGACCGGCGGGCGCTGTCGTTTCGGGCGTACCCGATCGCCGCTCAGGGCTGCGCGCTGCTGGCGCAGGCCTGGCCGCCGCCGGCTTCCACAGGGCAGTGAGGGGTGCCCACGGCGCGCGTCGCGCGATGGCGTGTCGGCTGCGGGGAGGCGAAGGTCGGGATGCACGCGCGACGCCGCGCATGCCCGGGCGCGGAACCGAAGGGCAATCGTCCGGAAGGCAGGTCGCACGTCATGCTTCGGGCGCCCGGGGTGGGCGGCCTCGAGGCCCGCCGGCCGCCGGTCGCGCCGCGCTCGCTGCCGCGCCTCACCGTCAGAATTGACGACCTGTTCGGCGAACGTTAAGCTCCGGTTGTTTTTTGGTCGGCGAATCCCGGGGGCCCGAGGATGCCGATCGCGCAAGCCTGAGATCAACTTTCCAACCAGTCGGGAGACTCGCTCAATGCGTACCACCACCTTCTCGGGCGCCGCCCTGTCCCTCGCGCTCGGCCTCGTGCTGGCGTCGCCCGCCCATGCCGGAAAGGAAACGGGTCCCGCGCCAGTCCTCGAGGGGATCGGCGATGTCGGCGCGGTGCCTGCCGGTACGCCGACGGATCAGCTCCAGGTCGACATCTCGAACAATGCAACCGCCACTTCGTGTCCGGCCTTCGGTGCGCAGCCTGGCGCCTCCGAGCCGACGGTGGTGCTCAACCTCGGTGCGGGTGCGACGATCACCGGCTTCGCCTGGAACACCATCCAGACGGCCTTCGGCGGCAGCTTCCGCAGCGAAATGGCCATGCAGTTCTACACCAGCGACGGCGGCAACCTGCTTCGGCTGCGCCCGGGTGTGGCCGATACCTCGCCGGGTGGCCCGACCAACTACGTGAGCGCCGGCATCATCGATCTCAGCGACAACATGATCCCGAACATCGTGTTGCCCGCCGACGGCAATCTGACGATCGGGTTCTGCGAGACGTTCCTCGACGGGGAGGAGCCGGACGGCCTGTTCGGCGCGCCCAGCACCCTCACCGTGGCCTGCTTCAACTGCCAGGCCGGAGCACCGGAGATCGGGGTTTCGCCGACGTCGCTGAACCTGGGCGACGCCAACGTCGGGACGACCAGCGCGGCGCAGTCGTTCACGGTCTCCAATACCGGCACGGCGGAAGGCGACATCGCCGGCATCAGTTTCACCGGCCCGTTCGCGCGTGCTGCCAGCGCCGGCAGCTGCCCGACCGGCGGCTTCACCCTGGCCGACGGTGAGAGCTGCACGGTCAACGTGGTGTTCCAGCCGGTCGCGGCCGGGGCGGCCAGCGGCAGCGCCAGCGTCGACCTGGGTGGCGTGACCGGCGACGCGCCGACCGGGGTGCCGGCGACGGTGGTCACCCTGTCGGGCAACGGCACGGCGCCCAGCATCGGCGTGTCGCCGACCAGCCTCAATTTCGGCAACATCGTTGCGGGCGTCACGAGTGCGGCGCAGACCGTGACCTTCACCAACAACGGCAACGGTTCCGGCTCGGTCGACAGCTTCAGCTTCAGCGGCGGGTTCTCGCGTTCGGGTGGCACCTGCGGCACGCCGCCGTTCGCGCTGACCCCCGGCCAGTCGTGCACGGTGGGCGTGGTGTTCACCGCCGGCGTGCTGGGTCCGGTGAGCGGCAGCTTCACGGCCAACGCGGGCGCGAGCGTGCTGACGGTGACGCTGGCGGGTGCCTCTATCTCGCCGGCACCGGCCTTCATCCCGGTCGATGGCGGCTGGGCGCTGGGCCTGATGATCGCGCTGATCGGCCTGTTCGCGGGCATTGCGGTGTTCCGCCGCCAGTAAGAGCCGGGTCAGGTTCGAAGCAGCAGCGCCCGCCGGGAGACCGGCGGGCGCTGTCGTTTCGGGGGTACCCGATCGCCGCTCAGGGCTGCGCGCTGCTGGCGCCGGCCGTCGCCAGCGGCAGATTGTCGATGCGCACCCGCTGTCCGGGGGACAGACGCTCCCCGCCGCGGACGACCAGCCGATCGCCGGGTCGTACGTCACCGACGACCTCGACCAGATCGCCCTGCGCCCCTCCGGTGGCGACCGGAATGCGCTGCGCGACGTCATCCCCGCCGACCCGGATCACGTAGGCCGAGTCGGGACGCAGCAGCAGCGCGTCGCGAGGTACCGCGACGACTTCGCGCGGCGCGCCGCTCGGCAGGCCGACCTCGAGGGCGGCACCCACGGGCCAGTGGGGTGCGTCGAGCGCGATGCGCAGTTCGAACTGGCGCGAGCCCGCGTCGCCCACCGGCACCACGGCGCGTACCGGCTGCTCGATCTCCAGGCCGCCGCCGCGCAGCGCCACGCGCATGCCGGCGGCGACGTGCACCGCCATGGAGACCGGCGCGCGCGCCTGCACTTCGACGCTGGCGACATCCACCAGCCGGGCCACCGGCGTGCCGACCCCGAGGTACTCGCCGCGCTCGACGAAGCGCTCGGCAACCACGCCGTCGAACGGCGCCCGGATCTGCGCGTTGGCCAGGCGGTGTCGCGCGGTGTCGAGCGACGCGCGCGCACGCGCCTGGTCCTGCTCCAGCATGCTGCGCTGGGCGCGCGCATCGTCGAGGGCCGAACCGCTCACCGTGCCCTTGTCCGCCAGCGCCTGCAGCCGCTGCTCCTGGCGTCGCGCGTGCTCGAGCTGCGATTCGATGCGACCGAGGTCGGCGCGCAGCTCGGCTTCGCGCAGGCGCAGCAGTCGATCGTCGACGCGCGCGATCACGTCGCCCCTGGCCAGGCGGGTACCCACTTCCGCGACCTCGACCACCCGGCCGTCCTGCTCCGCCGCGATGCGCGCGTCGCGCCGGCTGACCACGCTGCCGGGGCTCCAAAGCAGGGGCGCGAAGCGCTCGCGGACGGCCGCGTCGACCGAGACGGGGGCCGGTGGCGGTTCCGTCGAACCCGCATGGCACGACAGCGCCAGCAGGCAGGCGAAGGCGAGCGTGCGTCGAATCGGGATGTTCATGGCGAAATCTCCTCGGCGTGAGCGAACAGGGTGACGGGCATGCACGTTCAGGCGGTCGCCGCGACCGACGATCCGGCCGGGGCCGCGCGGCGCAGCCACGGCAGCCCGGCCTGCAGCCTGAGCAGCGCGGGCACCAGCACCAGGGTGAAGACGAGGCTCAGGGCGACGCCGCCGACGACGACCGCGGCGAGTCCGCGGTAGATCACCGCACCGGGCCCGGGATTGACCGCCATCGGCAGCGCGCCGGCAACGCCGGTCAGCGCGGCGATCAGGATCGGCCGGAGGCGCTGGTCGAGGGCAACCTGCACGGCGGTGTCCAGGCGCAGGCCCTCGGCCTCGCCGGCGCGCGTCTGCGCCACCAGCAGGATGGCGTTGTTGATCACCATGCCGAGCAGCATGATGAAGCCGATCATCGACAGCAGGTCGAGCGGCTGGAAGGCCACCAGGCCCAGCGCCCGCATGCCGAGCACGCCGCCGGCCAGGGCCATCGGCAGCGTCAGCATCACCACCATGCTGTCGCCCAGCGAGCGGAACATCGCCGCCATCAGCAGGAACAGCACCAGGAGGGCGAGCGCGAAGTTCGTCGCCATGCTGCGGACGACCGCGCCGAGCCGGTCGGCACTGCCGGACACGCGCACGCCGGCGTCGGGCGGCAGCGCGCGGCGCAGCGCGGGCACCACGGTGTTCTCGATCCGCGCCAACGATTCCTCCAGGGACAGATCGATCGGCGGATCGACGGTCAGGGTCACGGTGCGGCGCCGGTCGACGCGGCGCAGCTGCGCCGGCGACAGTGTCGTCTCGATCCGTGCCAGTTCGGCCAGCGGCAGCACGCTGCCCGACGGCGTCGCCAGCGGTGCGCGCAACAGGGTCTCCGGGCTGTCGTAGCCCGGCGCGCGCAGGATGATGGGCAGCCGCTGGTCGCCGTCGAAATGCTCGCCCAGCCAGATGCCGTCGCCGAGTGCCCGTACCACGTTGCCGAGTTCCGGGCGGGTCCAGCCGGCCTCGGCCAGGCGGCGGTCGTCGGCGCGCACGCGCAGCTCGGGGCTGGTGGCGTCGGGATTCGGAAACGACTGGACGTTGGCGCCGGGGAAGGTCTCGAGCAGAAGCTGTCGGCCCTGCTCGGCCACCGCCTGCAGCGCATCGCCGTCGGCATGGGCGAGGTTGATCGCGATCGCCCGCGCCGACCCACCGAAGCCACCGAACAGATCGCCCTCGCGGGCGAAGGCGCGCGTGTCCGGGAAGCCCACCACGACCTCGTCGCGCACCACCCGCTCGAGCTCGCCGATCTGGTCCGGATCGACGACACGGGCGCCGAGCGTGCCGCCACCCGGCCACAGCAGCAGGTACCAGTTCGACAGCTGCGGAGCGCGCTCGCCGCGCATCATCGGCGCCATGCGCTCGAGCAGCTGCGGTGCGATCTCGCGATTGACCAGCCGACTGCCCATCCCGGGTGCAAAGTTGAAGAAGGCGTCGACCGCGGCGCGCTTGACCGGCGGGAGGTAGTCGAGTGGTGGCATCAGCACGATCGTCAGGACGGCCGGCAGCGCGACCAGCCCGGCCAGCCAGGCGAGCTGTCGACGCCTGCCCTCGGTGGCGCGCAGCAGCCAGGCGCTCAGGCGCGGGTAGCTGCCGGCTGCGGACGATCCAGCCTCGGCGGCGGACGGCTTCAGCCAGCCCTTGGCGGCCGCCGGAAGCACCGTGAGCGCCACCACCAGCGAGATCGCGACGGCGATCGAGACGGTCAGCGCGAGGTCGGCGAAGAGCTGCCCCTCGACATCACGCATGAAGATCACCGGCAGGAACACGGCCACCGTCGTGAGGGTCGAGGCGACCAGCGCGCCGCGGACCTGCGCGGTGCCCAGCGCGGCCGCCACGCCGGCATCGCGGCCCGACTGACGCAGCCGGACGATGTTCTCGGCGACCACCACGGCGGCGTCCATCACCATGCCCACGGCGAAGGCGAGGCCGGCCAGCGAGATCACGTTGAGGCTGCGGCCGGTGAGCTGCAGCACGATGAAGGTCGCCAGCAGGCAGATCGGTATCGCGCTGGCGATCAGCACGGTGGCGCGCACGTCGCGCAGGAACCACCACAGGCAGCCCACCGCCAGCAGCACGCCGAGGCCGAGGTTGCCGGTGAGCAGGGCGAGCGCCCGCTTGATGAACAGCGACGAGTCGAAGCTCTGGGCGACGGTGAGGCCGTGCTCGGCCAGCACGCTGCGGTCGATGTCGGCGAACGCCGCCTTCACCGCGCTCATCGTCGCCAGCACGTTGGCCCCGCTCTCGCGATCGATGCGCAGGCCGACCGCCGGGTTGCCGTTCTGGTAGGCGTAGAACTGCCGCTCCGGCTGGCGCCGCTCGATGGTGGCGACGTCGCCCAGGCGCACCGGCTGCCCGTTGCGCCAGGCGAGGATCAGGTCGCCCAGTGCCTCCGGGCCGTAGCGGCCGGCGAAGCGCAGCGTGTACTGGCGACGCCCGCTCTCGATGAAGCCGCCCGACACGTCGGTCGCGCGCGCCGCCTGTTGCGCCACCTCGGGAATGCCGATGCCCAGCGCGGCGGCCTTCTGCAGGTCGAGCTGGATCGCCAGCTCGTGCGGCGGACCGCCGTTGACCTCGACGCGCGCCACGCCGGGCACCGCCTCGATGCGCGGCACGACGCGCTCCTCGATCAGCCGCTGGTAGTCGTCGATGCTGCCCGGTGCGTCGGGCAACTTCTGCACGAAGAACCAGGTCAGCGTCTGGTTGGCGTCGTCGTTGGACAGCCGCACGATCGGACGGTCGGCGTCGCGCGGCAGCGGCGGCAACCGGTTGAGCCGCGCCAGCACCTCCACCAGCATCGCCCGCATGTCGGTGCCGACGGCGAAGGTGAGGCCGACGAACGCGCCGCCGAGGTTGGCGTTGCCGTCCATCCGCTCGAGCCCCGGCAGGCCCTGCAGCACCGCTTCCAGCGGCTCCAGCAGCTCCGACTCGACCTCCTGCGGCGACGCGCCGCGCCAGCCGGTCTGGATGCCCATCTGCGGGCGATCGATGTCGGGGAACAGTTGCACCGGGAGCTGCAGCAGGGCCAGCGCGCCGAACAGCAGGACGATGGCCACCGCTGCCGCGACGGCAGCCGGATTCCTCAGCGAAGCCTGGGTGAGCGACATGGCGTGGACCGGTCGGGAGCGATGGCGTCGCAGGCTGCGCTCGCCACTTCCCCTGTGGATGCGCCGATGGTCATGCAGGGTTGCGTGGTCGCGCCGAGCCGTGGCCGGCGAGCGCCCAGCGGAGGCCGCTGGCGCGCTCGACTCCGCCGCGGCGCTGCCGGGCGACCGCACTTTCGCGCGGCGACCCCACGGGAGGCGACAATCTCCGGATCGCAAAAGGTCCACGCATGAGCAAGCCATCCCTGCACGACATCGATTGGGAACGCCACTTCTCGCTGCGCGCGCTGAACCTCGCCGAGGAGCTGGCCTTCCAGGGCAGGGTGCTGGGATTGCAGGCGCTCGACGACAGCGGCCTGGCCTGGCGCGCCGAGGTGCAGGGGTCCAGACGGAAGCCCTACGTCTCGGAGGCGCGGCTGACGGCGGGCGGCGGAGCGCCGCGGGGGCGTCACCGGTTGGCTTCGACCTGCAGCTGCCCGATCGGTGCCAACTGCAAGCACGTCGCGGCCATGCTGTTCGCTGCGCAGAAGGCCGAAGCCGCCGACGAGACGTTCGATGCGACCCCCGGTCTGGTGCCGCAGCTCGGGGTGGTCGTGGCCCGGACCGCCGCCACGCCCGCGCCGGCGGTCGATCCGCTGGCCGCCTGGGAACAATGGCTGCAGCAGCTCGCGCCCTCCGCGCAGGCCGGGCAGGCGGCTGCCGCGCCGCAGCATTTCGGCCTGCTGCTGCGTGCTTCCGCCGGCGATCAGCCGCGGCGACTGCTGGCGGCGATGGCGGTCTGGACCGAGGGCAAGCGCGGCGGCTGGATCAAGCCCAAGGCGGTCACGCTCGAGCACGGGCTGCTGCGGCCGTCGCCGCCGGGAGGCTGGCCGCAGGTCGACGTCATGGCGCTCACCCTGCTGGTGCAGAGGCAGCTCCACCGCGAGGGGGCGCTGCCCTACGCCTTGCTCGAGGAGCCGCCGGTGCAGACGGCGTTCGCGCACCTCGCCAGTCGCCATCGGCTGTACTGGGAGCGCGCGGACCAGCCGATCGAACTGGGCCCGCCGCGCCGCCTGGCCGCGGCCTGGTTCGACGAGCCGGACGGCAGCCAGCGACTTGGCTGGGTGGCGGCGGACGGCGCGCCGCTCGAGCTGCTGCGTGGCGACGGCTTCTGGTACCGGGATGCGTCCGCGGCACGCATCGGCCGCGTCGAGGACGCGGCGACGCTGCTGGCGGCGATTCGCCGGGCACCGCGCCTGTTGCCCGAGGCCAGCGCCGCCCTGCGCCGTCGCCTGCAGTCTCAGGGCGGACCGGTCGCGCTGCCGCTGCCGATCGAACGCGCCGCACCGCGCGTGCTGCGCGTGGCACCGCGGGCGAAGCTGCGCCTTCGCCTGGCCGACGCGAGTCCGCACTTCGAGTCCCGCCTGCGCGGGCGCGAGCGCCACGCCGTCGCGACACCCGAGTTCGTCTACGGCGACGAGGTGCTGGCGGCGCACGGTGCTGATCGTGTGCGCCGGCTGCGCGCCGGCGAGGTCATCGAGATCGTCCGCGACCTGCGCTTCGAGCGCGAAGTCCTCGAGCGCTGGCGCGAGAAGGGCCTGCTGCCGGCGGCGGCGCTGCCCTGGCCGCTCTCGGAGTACCTCGAGGGCGTCGCGCCTGACGATCTGCTGCTGGTGCGCGAGCCGCGAAGGCCGCCGGCCGGGGCGAGCGCCTGGCAGCCGCTGCTGCGCGAGCTGCGCGAGGAGGGCGTGCTGATCGAGTACGCGAAGGGCTTCCCCAGGCCGCTGCGCGAAATCGACGCCGGGGAGTGGGAGGCCGAGTTGGCCGAAGGGGCGTCGGGCTGGTTCGACCTGAGCCTCGGGATCATCGTCGAGGGCGAGCGTCACGACCTGCTGCCGATCCTGCGGCGGGTGCTGGGTGATCCGCGCTTCCCGCTGTCACCGGCCGAGGGAGAACCGGCAGATGCGACCTGGCGGGTCGAACTGGACGACGAGCGCGCGCTGCGGCTGCCGCTGGCGCGCCTGCGCGGACTGCTGGCGCCGCTGCTCGACTGGCTGCAGCAGGGCGCTGCGCTGCGCCTGCATCGAAGCCAGGCGGCGACCCTGCGCGAACTTTCGGAGAACGTGCGCTGGCGCGGCGACGAATCGCTGCGGCGGCGGCTGGTCGACCTGTCGCGGCGCCCGACCGCGGCGCTCGCTCCGCCCGGCCTGCACGGCACGCTGCGCGCCTACCAGGCCGAAGGCCTGGCCTGGCTCGACCTGCTCGACGAAGCCGGGCTCGGCGGCGTGCTGGCCGACGACATGGGCCTCGGCAAGACGCTGCAGGTGCTGGCGCACCTGCTGTCGCTGCGCGCCCGCGGACGACCGCATCGGACGCTGGTGGTGGCGCCGACCTCGCTGATGGGCAACTGGCGCGACGAGGCGGCACGGTTCGCGCCCGACCTCGGCGTGCTGGTGCTGCAGGGGCCGGGCCGTGGCGGGCGCTTCGAGGAGATCGGACGGCAGGACCTGGTGCTGACGACCTATCCGCTGCTGGCCCGCGACCGCGAGCGCCTGCTGGCCCACGAATTCGATCTGCTCGTCCTCGACGAGGCGCAGGCGATCAAGAATGCCCGCAGCCAGGCGGCAGGGGTGGTGCGCGAGCTGCGCGCGCGACGTCGGCTGGCCATGACCGGCACGCCGCTGGAGAACCACCTCGGTGAGCTGTGGGCGCAGTTCGACGCGGTCGAGCCCGGCCTGCTCGGCAGCGAACGCGCCTTCGCGCGCCTCTATCGATCGCCGATCGAGAAGCACGGCGACGAAGCGACCCGGCGGCGTCTGGAGAGGCGGATCGGGCCGCTGATGCTGCGCCGGCGCAAGGACGAAGTGCTCGCCGAGCTGCCGCCGAAGACCGAGATCGTGCAGCACATCGAGCTGGAGGGCGGGCAGCGCGAACTCTACGAGTCGTTGCGTCTGGCGCAGCACCAGCGGGTGCAGCAGGCGGTGGCCGAGCGCGGCCTGGCGCAGAGCGGGATCGTGGTGCTCGATGCGTTGCTCAAGCTGCGCCAGGTGTGCTGCGATCCGCGCCTGCTCAGTCTGCCGTCGGCGCGCAACCTGCTGCAGTCGGCCAAGCTGGAAGCCCTGCTCGAACTGCTCACCACCCTGCTCGACGAGGGCCGTCGGGTGCTGCTGTTCTCGCAGTTCACCGGCATGCTGGACCTGATCGAGCAGGCGCTCGACGCGGCCGGGATCGGCCGCCTGCGGCTCGACGGCAGCACGCCCGGCGCTGCGCGCGCCGGCATCGTTCGCCGCTTCCAGGACGGCGATCAGCCGCTGTTCCTCATCAGCCTCAAGGCCGGTGGAACCGGGCTCAACCTCACCACCGCGGACGCCGTGATCCACTACGACCCCTGGTGGAATCCCGCCGTGGAGGCGCAGGCCACCGACCGCGCGCACCGCATCGGCCAGGACAAGCCGGTATTCGTCTACAAGCTGATCTGCACCGACACCGTCGAGGACAAGATTCTCGCCCTGCAGCGACGCAAGGCCGACCTGGCCGCCGCCGTGCTCGAGGGCGGGCGCAGCACGCAGCCGCGCTTCGCTGCCGAGGACATCGCCGAGCTGTTCGCGCCGCTCGGCTGAGCCGAGCCGGGTCGCGGCGGCGCGCTCAGCGCAGCAGCTCGATCTTGTCGCGATAGCTGCGGCTGAGCTTCACCGTGTGGCCGCTGTCGAGCTCGAGGAAGTATTCGCCGTTGATGTGCGGCCGCAGCGAGGACACCCGCTTCAGGTTGACGATCCGCGATCGGTGCACGCGCTGGAACTGGCGCGGGTCGAGCTGGGACTCCAGCTCGCCGAGCGTGGCGCGCAGGACGTGCGTCTCGCCGTCGGTGTGGACGCACATGTAGTCGCCGGCGGCCTCGATCCAGCGGATGGTCTGGGTGCGCAGCCGCAGCGTGCGCTGGCCGTCGCGCACCGCGAGCACCTCGCGCTCGCGCTGCGACTCCTCCAGCGCCTGCGGGTCGAGCGCGGCCTCGAGCGGCAGGTCGGGTCTGCCGGAGAGCTGTCGGAGCAGCGCCAGAAGCTGCTCGCGTTGGGCGTCGGACTGCCGCGACTGCACCACCTCGCGGACCCGCTGCAGCGCCTGGCGCAGCCGTGCCTCGTCCACCGGCTTGAGCAGGTAGTCCACCGCGGCCGCCTCGAAGGCGCGGATGGCGTGCTGGTCGTAGGCGGTGACGAAGACCACCGCCGGCCTGGCATCCTCGGGGATGCTCGCCACCGCGGCGAACCCGTCGGCGCCCGGCATCTGCACGTCGAGCAGGACCAGGTCGGGCGAGAGCCGCGCCACCGCGTCGGCCACCTCGCCGCCGTGGCTGCATTCGCCGACGACCTCGACGTCGGCGTCCGACGCCAGCCGGAGACGCAGGCCACGCCGGGCGAGTGGTTCGTCGTCGACGATCAGTACCTTGAGTTTCATGCACGGGGACGGGGCGGTGTCGAGAGGTCGAGAATGCGCCCGGCCCGCCAGCTGCTCATATGCGGATCGTCACGGTCGGATGGCGGCGGTTCAGCCTGCGCTGCGCTCCAGCGGCAGCTCGATCACGACCTCGAAACCTCGCGGCCGGCGGTTCCCCGCGCTGAACTGCTGGCGTTCACCGTACAGCACGCGCAGGCGCTCGCGGGTGTTGGCGAGGCCGACACCGTGGCCTTCGCCGGGCGCGCTCGGGCCGGCCTCGCCGCAGCCGGGGCCGTCGTCGGCGACCGCAAGGCGCAGCCGGCCGCCGTGATTGCGCGCGTGGACGGCGATCTCGCCGCCCTCGACGCGATTGGCGATGGCGTGCTTGATCGCGTTCTCGACCAGCGGCTGCAGCAGCAGGCTGGGCAGCAGCGCGCCGCGGCAGTCGTCGGCGACGTCGATGCGCACGCGCAGGCGGTCGCCGAAGCGCACCCGCTCGATGTCGAGGTAGCGGCCGATCGCTTCCAGCTCCTGGCCGAGCGTGACCCGCTGCATCGGATCGCTGTCCAGCGAGTGGCGCAGGAAGCCGGACAGGCCCTGCACCATGCGGTTCGCCGTCTCGGTGTCGCGGTCGAGCACCAGCGTCGAGATCGCGTTGAGCGTATTGAACAGGAAGTGCGGGTTGAGCTGGTAGCGCAGCATCTTGAGCTGCGCCTGGTGCGCCATCGCGCTGGCCTCCAGCGCCTGCCGGGTCTGCTGCTGCAGCGCGCGATACACGCGCAGCGAGATGTAGAGGAAGGCCCAGGCCAGGATCAGGTAGGTGTAGCCGACCATCGCGCCCAGCCAGCTGCTGACCCGCATCGGTTCGCAGTTCTCGGTGCAGCTGTACTGCCAGGCCAGACTCAGCGTGACGCTCATCGCCCCGCCGACCAGCACCGAGGGCAGGGCGATCGCCGCCGCCAGCGGCACCGGCGACATGCCGCGCCACAGGCGCAGCAGCCCGCGCAGGCCGAGCGTACCGAGGAAGCCGACGGCGTACACCGGCAGGGTGATCTTCCACGCGTCCCAGGGCTTGCCGTTGATCAGGGCGGTGAGATAGCTGAACAGGGCGAGCCCGCCCCAGCCGGCGCACTGGAGCTGCCAGAACAGTTTGCGCGGATCGGTGGTGTCGAGCTGCAGCGGCATCGGGCGGTTCCTGGAGCGCCGGCACATGCTATCGGCTGGAATCTGCCAGGCGTGCTCCGCCCGCCGCGGTCTGGGCTCGACTCGGCGCGCGGCGGGCACGGGGCCATGCGCGCCGGACGGGGTTGCCCAGCGCCGGGCCTGCGGGACCACGGACCCACGCGCAGGACGCCTGCGCCGGCGTTCCACGTCGAGCCGAGCCGTACACCGGACTCTGGGACCCTTGGGCGGCTTGGGCTATGATCCCGCCGCCGAGTCGCCGTCCCCGGCCATGCCGGGCCCGAGGCTCTGCCATCTCACTCTGGGGGTTCCGCCATGATGAACAGCATTTCCCGACTTTCCCTGAGCCTTCTCCTTGCCTTCCCGGGGCTGACCGTCGCTGCCGAGACGCTGGACTGCGCCGCGCTTGCGAACAGCGCCGGTGCGGAACCGGAAGGATGGGCCGAGCAGTGCGGCTTCGTTGCGCCGACCGCGGCTGCGGTGACGCCCGCCGCGGTGACGGATACCGGGTTCACGGTCGACGTCCGCGGCGATGGTGCGGCCGTGCCGCCGCGCGCTGCGAATTCCCTTTACAGCTTCGTCCTGAACAACTTTCCCAGCCAGACGCTGCGTGGCGTCAGCAACCCGCAGCTGTTCGCCCTCGACTTCACCCCGGACGGCGGCACCCTGTACGGCGTGACGTCATCCACCGCCACGGCCAATCCGAACACCCTGGGCACGGTCAACCAGACCACCGGTGCCTTCACCGTGATCGCCGGCCTCAGCGGTCTGGCGGGAACGGTGGCGGAGAACGCCACCGGGCTCACCATCCACCCGGTCACCGGCGAGGCGTTCCTGTCGACCTTCGAGACGGGCGCCGGTCGACTCTACAGCCTCAACCTGGCCACCGGTGCGGCGACCCTGATCGGCAGTACCGGCACCACCAACATCTTCATCGACATTGCGATGAACTGCGATGGGCAGCTGTTCGCCCACAGCATCACCGATGACGCGCTCTATTCGATGAATCCGTCGACCGGCGCGGCGACCCTGATCGGCACCCACGGCCTGGCGGCGAACTTCGCCCAGGGCATGGACTTCGACAACGATACCGGCACGCTCTACGCCTTCATCTACACCGGTGCCGGCACCAATCAGTTCGGCACATTCAACCTCGCCACCGGCGCGTTCACCGCGTTGGCGACCAACAATCCGCTGGGCGAGTTCGAGGGTGCCATCCCGACCCAGTGCCCGGCGCCGGTGATCGAAGTGACGCCCGCCTCGATCGACTTCGGCAACGTCAACGTGGGCAGCACCAGCACCGCGCAGCCGTTCACCGTGTCGAATACCGGCAGCGCCTCGGGCGAGATCAGCGCGATCAACTTCTCCGGTCCGTTCGCGCGGGCCGCCGACGCCGGCACCTGCCCGACGGTCGCGTTCACGCTCGGTGACGGCGAGAGCTGCACGGTCAATGCAGTGTTCCAGCCGGTGGCCGCAGGTGCGGCGAGCGGTGGCGCATCGATCGCGCTCGGCGGCGGATCGACCCAGGCGGCGCCGAGTGGCGTCATGGGTCCGGGCGTCGCCTTCACCGGCAACGGCGTCGCGCTCCCGAACATCGGCGTGGCCCCGACCTCGCTGTCGTTCGGCAACGTTCCGGTAGGCACGACCAGCCCGGCGCAGTTCGTCACCTTCAGCAACACCGGCGGTAGCGCAGGCAATGTGGACAGCCTGGCCTTCACCGGTGGCTTCGCCCGCTCGGGGGGCACCTGCGGCACGCCGCCCTTCGCGCTCGCCGCAGGCGCCAGCTGCACGGTCGGGATCACCTTCACCGCCGCTGTGGCCGGTGCCGGCGCCGGCACCCTGACCGCCAACGCGGGCGGCTCGGTGCTCACCGTGACGCTGTCGGCCACGGGTTCGGTGCCCGCGCCGGCCTTCATCCCCGTCAACGGCGGATGGGCGATGGCACTGATGGTGGCGCTGATCGGCCTCCTCGCCGGGCTTGCGGTGATGCGTCGCCAGTAAACCCAGCTTTTCGCGCAACCTTCGACGCCCGCCGGTTCGCCGGCGGGCGTCTTGCTTGCAGGGGGCGGATCGCCTGCAGGGCGCTCGCAGAAGGGCCCCGCCCGATCCGGCGCGGTCCGCCGGCGGGGGCGAGCATCCCGGCGCCGCGCTTCGAAGCGCAGGGCGGGCCCGCGACCGAGGTGGTCGTTGGGGGAGGAGAACGTCGCCCCGGCTCCTGCGTGCTTTCCGCGTCCGGCAGCGCGCGCAGCGGTCGGCCGTACCCGCCGCTGGTCCGCGCGGTCAGGCCGAGAACTGCAGACGGGCGAGCTCGGCGTAGAGGCCGCCCGCGGCGACCAGCTCGTCGTGCCTGCCCTGGGCGACGATGCGCCCCTTGTCCATCACCACGATGCGGTCGGCGCGACGGACGGTGGCGAGGCGGTGGGCGATGATCAGCGTGGTGCGGCCGACGACGGCGCGGTCCAGCGCCTGCTGGATGGCGCGCTCGCTGGCGGCGTCGAGGGCGCTGGTGGCCTCGTCCAGCAGCAGGATCGGGGCGTCCTTGAGCAGGGCGCGGGCGATGGCCAGGCGCTGCTGCTGGCCGCCCGACAGGCGAACCCCGCGCTCGCCCAGCCAGGTGGCATAGCCCTGCGGCAGGGCGAGGATGAAGTCGTGCGCCTCGGCGGCACGGGCGGCGGCCTCGACCGCCTCGTCGTTGGCCTCGAGCCGCCCGTAGCGGATGTTCTCGCGGGCGTCGTCGGCGAAGATCACCGGATCCTGCGGCACCAGCGCCATCGCGCCGCGCAGTGCAGCCGGGTCGAGCGCGCGCAGGTCGACGCCGTCGAGGGTGATGCGTCCAGCCTGCGGGTCGAAGAAGCGGCCGACCAGCTGCAGCACGGTGCTCTTGCCGGCGCCGCTGGGTCCGACCAGGGCCACCGTCTCGCCCGGCGCGATGGCGAGGTCGAAGTCGACCAGCGCCGGGGGCTCCGGTCGCGACGGGTAGGCGAAGCGGACGCCCTCGAAGCGCAGCGCCCCGCGCGGTCGTGCGGGCAGGGCGAGCGGATCGGCGGGCGCGGCCACGCCGACCGGCGTGTCGAGCAGCTCGCGCAGCCGCGCCATGCCGCCGCCGGCGCGCTGCACCTCGGCCCAGACCTCGCTGAGCGCGCCGACCGAGCCGGCGCCGATCACTGCATACAGCACGAACTGGCCGAGCGTGCCTGCGCTCAGGCTGCCCTCGACCACGTCCTTGGCGCCGATCCAGAGCACCGCGGTGATCGCCCCGAACACCAGCAGGATGACCGATGCAGTCAGCCATGCCTGGGTGCGGATGCGCCGCCGCGCAGCGCCCAGCGCGCGCTGCAGCGCGGCGTCGAAGCGACCGGCCTCCCAGCCCTCGCGGGCGTAGCTCTGCACGGTATGCATGGCGCCCAGCGTCTCGGCGGCGCGGGCATTGGCGTCGGCGACGCGGTCCTGGCTTTCGCGTGCGATCGCCTGCACCCGGCGGCCGAAGACCACCAGCGGCGCGACGATCAGCGGGATGCCGATGGCGGCGAGCCCGGCCAGCCGCGGACTGGTGACCAGCAGCATGACGGCGCTGCCGACGAAGGTCACCACGCTGCGCAGGGCGACCGACAGCGCCGAGCCGACCAGGCCGCGGATCTGTTCGGTGTCGGCCGACAGCCGCGACATCAGCTCGCCGCTGCGGCTCTTCTCGAAGAAGCCCATGTCGAGCGCGAGCAGGTGGCGGTAGAGACGACCGCGCAGGTCGGCGACCACGCGCTCTCCGAGCAGCGCCACGCAGTAGAAGCGGCCTGCGGTGGCGATGGCCAGCACGGCGGCCACGATGAACAGCCCGGCGAACCAGCGGTCGATCGCGCCTGGATCCTCGCCGGCGAATCCGCGGTCGATCATCAGCCGGACCGCCACCGGCAGGCTGAGCGTGGCGGTCGAGGACAGCGCGAGGAAGCCGAGCCAGCCCGCGACCAGGCGCGTGTGCGGCCGCACCAGGGAGGGCAGCAAACGCAGGCTGCGAAGGGCCTGTCGGCGCTCGACGGCGGGCGGTTCGGGCGTGGGTTGGGTCATCCTTCGGGCGTCATTCCTGGACTCGATGGTCGACCTGCCCGGCAAGAGCGCCGGAGGGCGCGACCGGCATCCGATCCCGGTGGGTCGCGCCTTCAGGCGCTCCTGCGGTGGCGAGCGCTACGGATCAGGGCTTCTTGGGGCCTGCGCCGCGCTTGAACCTGGGCTTGCGCGCCGGCGGCGCTGCGGGCATTTCCGGCACCGCCGTGGAGGCCGACTTGCGCCGCCGGGACGCCGGCTCGGGTGTCGATGCGGCGACCTTCGGCTTCTTCGCCGACGGCCGTGCGGCCGCGGCCGACTTGGCGGAGCCTTTCGCCGAACGCTTGCGGGTCTTCGCGGCGGCAAGCTCGGTCGCCGCCTCGAACTCGGTCAAGGCCCGCTCGAGCTGTTCCAACGCTTCGTGGGTGTAGGGCGCGAGTCGCTGCATGTGCGGCAGGCTGTCGCGGCAGCCGGTGAAGCCGAAATGCAGGAAGCCGGCGTAGCTCTGGCAGGTGATGTTGAGCGCCTGGCCGTGGGCGACCAGCGACACCGGATACGACGCCTCCATCTTCGCGCCGCGGAAATACAGCGGCTGCTCCGGACCGGGCACGTTGGAAATGGTGATGTTGAACATCGGTCGGGTGCGTCCGCCGATGCCGGTCAGCAGCGAGCCCATGTACGGCGCCATCAGCAGCAGGGTGTACTGCAGCATGGCCTTGCGCGGCAGGCTCTGCACGTGCTCCTTGGCGCGCCGGGTCGACGCGCGGATCGCGGCCAGTCGTTCCAGCGGGTCGTCGATGTCGGTGCCGAGCGTGGAGATGATGAAGGTGATGGCGTTGCCGGCGTCGGCGCCGTCCTCGTCGTCGTTGCGCGGTCGCACCGAGACCGGGATGCCGGCGGTCAGCGGCTTGTCCGGCAGCTCGCCCAGTTCGGCGAGGAAGCGGCGCATCGCCGCACCGCACAGCGCGAGCACGACGTCGTTGAGCGTGGCTTCGGCGCGCTTGGCCACCGCCTTGAGCCGCTCGAGGTCGAAGCGCGCCGTGGCGAAGCGGCGCGCGCTGCGGATGCGTCCGTTGAGGATCGATACCGGCGTGTCGAATGGAATCTGCAGCACGTCCTCCTTGTTGCGCACCGCGCCGACCATCGCGCCGAAGGCGCGCGCGATGTTGGGCATGGTGCCGGCCTGGCCGCGCACTGCCTCGACCAGCTGTGCGGCGATCTGCGCCACGGTGGCCTGCGGCGCATCGGCGCGACGGCGCGGGCGCGAATCCGGCTGGATGGTCCAGAACGGGCGGATCCGCAGGCTGGCCTTGCGGTCGGCGGACATCGCGCGCACCAGCAGCTTGACGCCGCCGATGCCGTCCATCAGCGCGTGATGGACCTTGGTGTACAGCGCGAAGCGCCCGCCTTCGAGCCCTTCGATCAGTTCGACTTCCCACGGCGGCCGGGTCAGGTCCAGCGGCTGGCTGTGCAGGCGGGCGATCAGCTGGCCCAGTTCGCGCTCGCCGCCCGGCGAGGGTAGGGCGCTGTGGTGGATATGGTGCTCGAGGTCGATGCTCTCGACTTCGGTCCACAGCGGCAGCAGGCCCTTCAGGCGCGGCGTGTGCAGGCGCCGGTTCCACGGCGGGGCGACGTCGGACGCGGCGCGCAGCTCGGCCATGATCTCGCGCACGAAGCCGGGGCCGGCGTCCTCGGGCAGGCTGAAGGGCATCAGCGCGCCGACGTGCATGGGTGTCTCGTGCGACTCGACCAGCAGCCAGGAGGCGTCGAGCAGGTTGAGCGGACGGTTGGCCATGGCGGCTGTCTCGGACGGACGGAACGGCGGGATCGCCACGGTAGAAGATCGCCGCTCCGTGCGCCAGAGCCGGTCAGCCGGGCCGGCCCCGCCGCATACTGAGCGCATGCCGCCCGCCATCCCGTACTGGTCGCTGTCCTCGTTCTATTTCTGGTACTACGCCGCGCTGGGGGCCTTCACGCCGTTCTTCGCCCGCTGGCTGCACGAACTGGGCCTCGGCGGCATCGCCATCGGCGCGGTGATGGCGATGTGGTACCTGAGCCGGATCGTCTCGCCGCCGGCGTGGAGCGTGCTGTGCGCCCGCGCCGAAGAGCCGGTCCGCTGGCTGCACGTCGGCGCGGTGCTGACCGCGCTGAGCTTCGCCGGCTTCCTGGTGGCGCGCGACTTCTGGGCGCTGCTCGCCGTCATGCTGCTGTTCGGCGGCTTCGCCAACGCCATCCTGCCGCAGTTCGAGGCGATCACCCTCGATCGACTCGGCGCGCAGCGCGAGCGCTACGGGCGGATCCGCGTCTGGGGCTCGCTCGGCTTCGTCGTCGTCGCGGTCGGCTTCGGCCCGCTGCTCGACCTCACCGGCAACGCCGCGCTGCCGGCGCTGATGCTGCCGCTGTTCGCCGCGATGGTGCTGGCCGCGCTGGCCAACCGCGGCATCGGCCATCCGCTCGAGGCCGCGGCGGCGCCGCGGCTGCGCGACGTGCTGCGCCGTCGCGAGGTGCGCGACTTCTTGCTGATCGTGCTGCTGGTGCAGGTCGGCTTCGGGCCGTTCTATGTCCTCTACACGCTGCACCTGGGCGCGCACGGCCACGGCGGCACGGTGATCGGCCTGCTCTGGGGCCTGGGCGTGGTCGCCGAGATCGGCGTGTTCCTGCTGATGCCGCAGCTGCTGCGGCGCTGGTCGACCGACGCCATCCTGCGCGCCTGCATCATGGCCACCGCGCTGCGCTGGGCGGTGGTCGCGGTGCTGCCGCAGTCGCTGCCGGTGATGCTTCTGATGCAGGCGGTGCACGCGTTGAGCTTCGGCGCCTTCCACGCCGCCTGCGTGCAGCGCATCAGCGAGTTCTTCCCGGGTCGTCTGGGGCAGAAGGGACAGGGCCTCTTGTACGGCTTCAGCTCCGGCATCGGCGGCGTGCTCGGCGCGCTGCTCGCCGGCGGACTGTGGGATCTCGGCGGTGGTCTCGCCGCCTTCCTCGGTGGCGCCGCGGCGACGGCCGCAGCGCTCGCGCTGGCGCGGCCCTCGGCCCCACGCAACCCGTAGGGCGGGCTTCGGCCCGCCGAACAACGCATCAGCCAACCCACCTCAGGTCGTACTCGGCGAACGTTGCCGCACCCTGTTCGCGGGCTTTGATCCGGCGAGGGTCAGGCCTGCCGCGAGGGTGAGGCGAACGTGCTTCAGGCGGGTCGAGACCCGCCCTAGGGATTCGCCGCGAATGTCGCGCGGCCGCGGGTGGCGTCGTCCAGCGCCAGGCGAAAGGATTCGATCGCCGTGACCGGCAAGTCGATGCGCAGGTGCACGCCATCGGCGTCGAAGTCTGACGCGAGGATGGTGCCGGCGTGTGCGGCGACGAGTCGATGCGTCTGGTCGGCGTGGGCGAAGTCGCAGCCGACCTCGACGCTGCGCCGTTCGACCAGCGGCAGGCGCGCCGCGCGGCGCAGGCATTCGGCGGCGCAGCCGCCGTAGGCGCGGACCAGCCCGCCGGCGCCCAGCCTGGTGCCGCCGAACCAGCGCAGCACCATCACCAGCACGCGATCGAAGCCCTGTCCGTCGATGGCCGCGAGGATCGGTCGGCCGGCCGTGCCCGACGGCTCGCCGGCGTCGCTGCTGCGACAGGCCTCGCCGAAGCGCCAGGCCCAGCACAGGTGGCTTGCGCCCGGATCGCCGGCCTCGGCGAGCCGGGCAGGAACCTCGTCAGGCGATGCCAGCGGCAGTCCGAGCGCAAGGAAGCGGCTCTTCTTCACCTCGATCTCGTGGCGGCAGGGCGCCGCGAGCGTGTCGCGACTCACGCTGGATCGGCGTCGTCGGTGCGCCAGGACGCCAGGTCGTCGGGCAGGTCGCGATCGGGATAGCGTTCGACGATGCGCGCCAGCAGCGCGCGCAGCGCCGCTTCATCGCCTCGCCCGAGCAGCTCGCGCGCCGTCTCGACCATCGACTCGAAGCTCTCAGCCTGCGACTCCGCCGCGCCAGCAGCCCGCCGCGACTTGGCCATCCCCGCCTGTCCGCCCAGGGCCTCCGCCGCCTTGTGCTGCTCGGACTCCGCCTGCCGGGGCAGCGACCCGTCGCGCTTCGTCTCCGCCGCGTCGAGGACGGGCGCCGCCTCGAGGGCGCGCAGTCGACGCTCGTCGCGGGCGGGTGCGATTCCCTGCGCTGCCTGTGCGTCTGCCGGCGGCGCGGGCGGCGCCGCGGGAAAGGCCTCGGGCGTCGGCGCCGGAGCGCTCATCACGGCCGGCGGAGGCGGCTGAGGCAGCGGCTTGGTCGCACCCAGCGGTTGGACAGTGGCTGGCGCTGCGGGCGCCTGCCTGGGCTGTGCGATGTCCGCGGCGCTCGCGGCGGATGGCGCCGAGGCGGGTGCCGGGGACTCGTTCGACAGCGTCTCGCGCAGGCGATCCGGCTGCGCCTGGACGCGATCCGCAGCGGCCTCCTGCCGTGCCGGCAGTCCATCGCTTTCCGCGGGCACCTGCTTGATCCGGGCGCCGCTGACTTCGATGCGGTCGACCATCGGCTCGGAGGCTGCCTGCGTTGCTGGGCTCGCCTGGGCCTCGGCATCGGCATCCGTCCTGTCCGCGACATCGGCACCCGGCGCAGACGAGGCAGGCGTGGCGGATTCCCGTGCAGGCTCGGCCACGGGCGCAGACATCTCCGACACGCGCTCGGCCATGCCCGGCACGGGCGCCGGCTCCATCACCACCTTGACCCCGATGCCCAGCGCCAGCGCGGCGGCAATGGCCGTCGGCCACGGAAACCGCGAGCGGCGCGTCACCGCGGCAGCCGCGGCCTGGCGGATGCGCTGATCGAGTTCCGCCGGCGGCAGCGCGTCGGGCAGCTTCGCGTAGCGCGCGGCGAGCGCGGCTTCCTCGCGATCCAGCGGCGTGGTCGGAAGGCGGCTCACGGCGCAAGCCTCGTCCTGAGGCGGTCGAGCGCATAGCGCAGCCGTGACTTGACCGTCTCGCGGCCGACGCCGGTGATCTCGCCGATGGTCTCCAGGGTCAACTCCTGCTCCAGCCTGAGCTGCAGCGCGATGCGCTGCTCGTCGGGCAGCTCGGCCAGCGCTTCCTGCAGCCGGCGACGCTGCTCGAACTCCGACAGCGCGCGCTCGGGCTGCGCCTCCTCGGGCCCGGACGTGTCGAGGATCACCGCTTCGTCGTCCGCGGTGCCGCCCGGCCGCGCGGCATGCCGCCGGTACTGGTCGATCAGCAGGCGATGGGCGATCCGGTAGAGCCAGGTTGTGAAGGCGGCGTCCGGACGATAGCGTTCGCGCGCCTGGATCACCCGCATCCAGACCTCCTGGAAGCACTCGTCGGCCTGGGCGCGATGCTGCAGGCCGCGCAGCAGGAAGCGGTACAGCCCGCCCTTGTGGCGCGCGTACAGCAGATCGAAGGCGGCCGCCCGGCCACCGGCATAGTCCAGCATGAGCTGTTCGTCGCTGGCCTCCTCCATGCGCGAAAGCGTAGCAGCCGGCAGCGCGGCGCGGACCCGTGCGGTGCCGGCGTTCATGGCGATGAAGGGCAGGGGCGCGGCGAGGGCATGCACGGGCGTCGGCGGCGAGGGTTCCGACTCCTTGAACGCAGCCGCGGGACGAGTGGGGTTGCAGGCCGGTTCGTCCCGAAGGAAGCGGGCGCCCGTCGCGACCGGCTAAACTGGCGGGATGCCCGCCGACGCCCCGCTCACGCTGCTGCGCAACGCCGACGTCCACGCGCCCGAGGCACTGGGCCTGCGCGACCTGCTGCTCGGCGCCGAACGCATCCTGTGGATGGGCGCACCGGGCCAGGCGACGCTCTCGGGCGTGGAGGTCGATGTGGTCGACCTCGCCGGCAGGCGCCTGCTGCCCGGCCTGATCGACGGCCACGTCCACGTCACCGGCGGCGGCGGCGAGGACGGCTTCGCCAGCCGCGTGCCGGCGCTGCCGCTGTCGCGCTACACGCTGGGCGGCGTCACCACGGTGATCGGCCTGCTCGGCACCGACGACCTCGCCCGCAGCACCCGCGAGCTGGTCGCGCGGGTCCACGGCCTGCGCGAAGAAGGCCTGTCGGCCTGGGGCTACTGCGGCGGCTACCACCTGCCGCCGACCACGCTGACCGGCAGCGTGCGCGGCGACATCGCGTTCGTCGACTGCCTGATCGGCGTCGGCGAGCTGGCGATCAGCGATCATCGCTCCAGCCAGCCGACCCTCGACGAGCTGCTGCGGATCGCCTCCGAAGCGCACGTCGCCGGGCTGATGACGCGCAAGGCCGGCATCGTCCACCTGCACCTGGGCAACGGTCCGCGCGGGCTCGATCTGGTGCGCCGCGCGCTCGACGCCAGCGAGCTGCCGCCGCGGGTGTTCAATCCGACCCACGTCAACCGCCGCCGCGCGCTGTTCGACGAGGCCATCGAGCTGACGCGCCGCGGCTGCTGCATCGACATCACCGCGTTCCCGGTCGAGGACGGCGAGGACGCCTGGAGCGCCGCGGACGCGCTGTCGCGCTATCTCGCCAGCGGCGCGCCGGTCGACAAGGTCACGGTCAGTTCCGACGCCGGTGGATGCCTGCCGTGCTTCGACGCCGATGGCCACGTCTGCGGCATGGACATCGGTGCGCCGGGCGCGCTGCTGGCCACGCTGCGCGAACTGCTCGGCCGCGGCCACGCGCTGGCCGACGTGCTGCCGGCGTTCACCTCGAACGTCGCCCGACTGCTCCGGCTGCCGGCCAAGGGGGGCATTGCCGTCGGCGCAGACGCCGACCTGCTGGTGCTCGACGCGCGCGGCGCGCCGGACGCGGTGATGGCTCGCGGCCGCTGGCACGTGCGCGACGGTCGCGCCCTACGCCTGGGCAGCTTCGAGTCGCCCGCCCCGCATTCCCACTGAACCACGCGCAAGGACGCACGATGCCGAGCAAACCCCTGGTCCCCGAACAGCGCGGCTGGATCATTCCGATCGGCGGCGCCGAGGAGAAGGAGAACCAGCCGGCGATCCTCGCCCGCTTCGTCGAGCTGTGCGGCGGCGACCAGGCCGACATCGTCGTGATCCCCACCGCCAGCCGCATGGCCGACACCGGCGCGCGCTACGAGCGGATCTTCGCCGAGCTCGGCGCGGCGCGGGTCGAGGCGATCGACTTCGACACCCGCCGCGACTGCGAGGAGCGCGGCCGCCTCGAGCGCATCGAGCGCGCCAGCGGCATCTTCCTCACCGGCGGCAACCAGCTGCGCATCACCACGCTGATCGGCGGCACCTCGGTCGCCAAGCTGATCCGCATGCGCAGCGCCCAGGGCGTGCACGTTGCCGGCACCAGCGCCGGCGCGGCGGTGCTCAGCGAGCACATGATCGCCTTCGGCGAGGAGGGCGGCTCGCCGGTGGCCGGCAGCGTGCGCCTCGCGCCCGGGCTCGGCCTGACCAACCGCTTCATCATCGACCAGCACTTCCGCCAGCGCGACCGCCTCGGCCGCCTGTCCACCGCGCTGGCCTACAACCCCTTCGCCGTGGGCATCGGCCTCGACGAGGACACCGCGGCCTTCATCGCGCCGGACAACACCCTGGAAGTGCTGGGCAGCGGCGCGGTCACCGTGATCGACGCCGCCGGCCTCGAGTTCTCGTCGATGGACCAGGTCGAGGAGGGCGAGCCGGTCTGCCTGCTCGGCCTGCGCATCCACGTGCTGGTCGCCGGCGCGACGTTCAACCTGCACACCCGCGAGGCCTCTGCCGGGCGGCTGGCGATGCGCAAGGCGGGTGGGTAGCGGCAGACGGCGATTCCGCGACAGGTGCGCCGATAGGCGCGACCGCGCCTGCAACGCCGCGGTCGCGCCTTCCGGCCCTCCTGCCTCGGATGGACTGGAGGTGGTCTGGCGGCCGGGCCGGGCTTGGCCGTAGGCTTGCCGCAGGGAACCAACGAGGGGGTTAGGGCATGCGCATCCTGGAGCGGTCCGTCTACGTCGGGCCTTCGCTGTACGCGCACTTTCCGGTCATCCGGCTGGTGCTCGACCTGGGCGCGCTGGAGGCGTGGCCCACGGGACGCCTGGGCGAAGGCTACGTCGACGCGCTGATCGAGGCGCTGCCCAGCCTCGCCGAGCACGGCTGCTCCTACCGCGAGCCCGGCGGACTGATCCGCCGCATGAAGGAAGGCGAGGGCACCTGGCTCGGCCACGTGCTCGAACACGTCGCCATCGAGCTGCAGAACGTCGCCGGCGAGGACGTCACCTTCGGCAAGACGCGCAGCATCGACGACCGCCCGGGCGTCTACTCGGTGGTCTACGAGTACGCCCAGCGCGAGGAAGGCATCGAGGCCGGCGAGCTGGCGCTGACCCTGCTCTGCTCGCTGCTGCCGGCCGAGATCCGCCCCGACGGCAGCGTGCCCGAGGACTGGGACTGGCCGACCGCGCGCGACGCCTACATCCGCTACGCCCAGCGCCGCGCGCTGGGTCCGTCGACCGCCTCGCTGGTCAAGGCCGCCGAGGAGCGCAACATCCCGTGGCTGCGGCTCAACGAACAGTCGCTGGTGCAGCTCGGCCACGGCAAGTACCAGCAGCGCATCCAGGCCACCGTCACCGGCCGCACGCCGCACATCGCGGTCGAGCTGGCCAGCGACAAGGAGGAAACCAACAAGATCCTCGGTTCGCTCGGCCTGCCGGTGCCGCGCCAGGAGCTGGTGCAGAGCGAGTCCAGCGCGGTGCGCGCGGCGCGGCGGATCGGCTTCCCGGTGGTCACCAAGCCCTACAACGGCAATCACGGCCGCGGCATCTCGATCCGCCTGGTCACCGACGAGGAGGTCGTCGACGGCTTCCGCAAGGCGCGCGAGCACTCGCGCTCGGTGATCGTCGAGACTTTCCTCGAGGGCGACGACCACCGCCTGCTGGTGGTGAACGGCGAACTGGTCGCGGCGACCAAGCGCACGCCCGGCCATGTGGTCGGCGACGGCGTGCACTCGATCCGCCAGCTGGTCGAGATCGTCAACCGCGACCCGCGCCGCGGCATCGGCCACGAGAAGGTGCTGACGCGGATCGAGCTCGACGCCCAGGCCGAGATGATGATGGCGCGGCAGGGGGTGGATGCCGACAGCGTGGTCGAGGCCGACCGCGTCATCCACCTGCGCTCGACCGCCAACCTCTCCACCGGCGGCACCGCCACCGACGTCACCGACATCATCCATCCCGACAACCGCGACATGGCGGTGAGGGCGATCCGCGCCATCGGGCTCGACGTCGGCGGCGTGGATTTCCTGTCGAAGAACATCGCCGAGAGCTACAAGTCGATCGGCGGCGGCATCTGCGAGGTCAACGCCGCGCCGGGATTCCGCATGCACGTGGCGCCGAGCGAAGGCAGGCCGCGCGACGTGGCCGGGCCGGTGATCGACATGCTGTTCCCGCCGGGCACGCCGTCGCGCGTGCCGATCGCGGCGATCACCGGCACCAACGGCAAGACCACCACCTCGCGGATGCTGGCGCACATCGCCAAGATGGCCGGCTACACGCCCGGCCTGACCAGCACCGACGGCGTCTACATCGACGGCCAGCGCACCGTCGAGGGCGACATGACCGGGCCGGTGTCGGCGCGCATGGTGCTGTCCGACCCGCAGATCGACTTCGCCGTGCTCGAGACGGCGCGCGGCGGCCTGCTGCGGGCGGGCATGGGCGTGCCAAAGGTCGACGTCGGCGCGGTGATCAACGTGCAGTCCGACCATCTGGGCATGAAGGGCATCGACACCCTCGAACAGCTCGCCGAGATCAAGCGCATCGTGGTCGAGGTCGCCGAGGAGTGCGCGGTGCTCAACGCCGACGACCCCAACGTGCTGAAGATGTCCGGCTACACCGACGCGAAGACGATCTGCTACGTCACCATGAATCCGCAGCACGGCCTGGTCCGCGAGCACATCCGCGCCGGCGGCCGCGCCTGCGCGCTGGAAGCCGGCGTCAACGGCCAGATGATCACGCTCTACGACAAGGGCAGCCACATCCCGCTGCTGTGGACCCACCTGATCCCGGCCACGCTGGAGGGCCGCGCCCTGCACAACGTGCAGAACGCGATGATCGCCGCCTCGATGGCCTTCTCGATGGGCATCAAGCTCGATGCCATCCGCCAGGGCCTGCGCACCTTCGACAGCACGTTCTTCCAGGCGCCGGGCCGGATGAACGTGTTCAACGAGCATCCGTTCAAGGTGCTGTTCGACTACGGCCACAACGCCCACGCGGTCGGCGTGATGGCCGACCTCGCCCAGCGCCTCGACGTCGCCGGCCGGCGCATCGTGGTGCTGGCCGCCCCGGGCGATCGCCGCGATGCCGACATCCTCGCCATCGCCGACGCCGTGGCCGGCCGCTTCGACCACTACTTCTGCCGCCGTGACGACGCCCTGCGCGGCCGGGCGCCGGACGAAGTGCCGAAGATGCTGGCGGCGCGCCTGCGCGAGCGGGGCGTGCCCGACGCGGCGATCAGCATCATCCCCGACGAGCAGGAGAGCATCGACGCCGCGCTGCGCATGGGCCAGGCCGGCGACCTGCTGCTGGTGTTCGCCGACGCGCTGGTGCGCTCCTGGAAGCAGGTCATCAAGTTCAAGCCGGAGGGCACCCAGCGGCCGCAGCCGGCGCCGCCGGTGGCGCCGGTCAGCGAAGTCGAGGCGCCGGTCGAGAACGCCCCCAGCTTCAGTTGGGAAGGCGTGGTCCGCGACGAGCGCGGCATCCACCTCTCGCGCGAGGCCGAAGACTGAGCGCGCACCTGCCCGAGCTGCCGTACGAGGGATCGCGTCGCCTCACCGGACCCAACCTGCATTTCGCCGCCTGCGGTGCGGTGCTGGAAACCCGCGCGCCGCTCGACGACGGACTGCGCGAGGCCTGGCGTTCGCGCGTCCTGCGGACCTGCGCGCGCCTGGGCTGGAACCCCGAGCCGCTGGTCGTCCGCGCCACGCCGACGCTCGACATGCTGGCCTTCGCCGCGCCGGTCGACGCGCTGCTCACCGCCACCGAGGTCAACGAGTGGGCGCTGCTCGCGGCGCTCGATTGCCGCGTGCTGCACGCGCCCGGCCATCCGGCCGCCTGGGACGAGGACGGCGCAATCGAGACGCTGACCCGATTCGCGGCCGACGAGGCGCAGCCTGCGCTGCGCGCCCTGGTCGACGAGGCGGGATCGCGCGGCGTGCCGCTGCTGCTCGACGACGACACGCTGACCCTGGGCCTGGGCTGCCACGCGCGCAGCTGGCCGCGTCGCGCGCTGATCGACCGCGACGGCCTCGACTGGAACGCGCTGCGCGGCGTGCCCACCGCCGTCGTCACCGGCTCCAACGGCAAGACCACCACCGTGCGGCTGATCGCCGCGATGCTGCGCGAATCCGGCCTCGCCACCGGCCACAGCTGCACCGACGGCGTGTGGATCGACGATGCGCCGGTCGCCGCCGGCGACTACTCGGGCCCGGCGGGCGCACGCACGGTGCTGCGCGACCCGCGCGTGCAGGCTGCGGTGCTGGAAACTGCGCGTGGCGGCATCCTGCGCCGCGGCCTCGCGCTGCAGCGCGCCGACGTCGCGGTCGTGACCAACGTCAGCGCCGACCACTTCGGCGAGTACGGCATCCACGATCTCGCCGCGCTGGCCGACGTCAAGCTCACCGTGGCCCGCGCGCTGGACATGCACGGCACGCTGGTGGCCAACGCCGACGACGCGCTGCTGTCGCGGCTCGCACCATCGCGTGCCGCGCGGGTCGCCTGGTTCGCGCTGGACGATGCCCACCGGCTGCTCCGCGAGGCCCGCGCCGTCGGCGCGTCCACCTGCGGCGTGGCGTCGAACCGGCTGCGCCTGCACTGCGCGACCGGAACCCACGAGCTGGGCCACGTCGACGATCTGCCGCTGTGCGCCGGGGGTGCGGCCACCTACAACATCGCCAACGCGGCGGCGGCGGCGCTGGCGGCCTCGACGCTGGGCGTGGCCCCGGCGCTGATCGCTCGCGTACTGGTGCGCTTCGGCCGCGACCCGCTCGACAACCCCGGCCGCCTCGAGCGCCACGCAGTCGGCGGCGTGCGCGTGCTGCTCGATTACGCCCACAACCCCGAAGGCCTGCGGGGCCTGCTGCGCGTTGCGCTTGCCGGACGCGGAAGCGGGCGCCTCGGCCTGCTGCTCGGCCAGGCCGGCAACCGCGAGGACGCGGACATCCGCCGCCTCGCCGCCACCGCGGCCGCGTTCGAGCCCGACCTGGTGGTGGTCAAGGGCATCGACGGTTACGCCCGCGGTCGGCAGGACGACGACGTGCCGCTGCTGCTGCGCGGCGAGCTGTTGCGCCTGGGCGTCGCCGAATCGGCGCTGCCGATCCGCATCCGCGAGATCGACGCCGTGCGCGAGGCGCTGGCCTGGGCCCGGACAGGCGATACGCTCGCCCTGCTGGTTCACTCGCTGGGTGCCCGCGACGCGGTGCACGCGCTGCTGGGTCGACTGACCGCTGGCGGCTGGCGCGCGGGTGAGGCGCTGCCGCCGGGCGAGCCGGGTTGAGCGATCCTCGTCCGCTGGCGGTCACGCGCCGCAGGGCGTAGCGTGTTGCGCTGATACTGGAAAGGGGGCTGGCATGAAACGCGCCGTCGACGTCCTGGTCGGCCTGGTGATGCTGTTCCACATCGCCGTGCTGGTGCTCGAGATGTTCTTCTGGAACCATCCCGTAGGCCACCGCATCTTCGGCACCACGCCGGAAACCGCTGCCGTGTCGGCGGTGCTCGCCGCCAACCAGGGGCTCTACAACGGTTTCCTCGCCGCCGGCCTCGGCTGGGCGCTGATCGCCGATCGCCGCGACCTCAAGCTGTTCTTCCTCGGCTGCGTGGTCGTCGCCGGCGTGTTCGGCGGGCTCACGGCGAAGACCAGCATCCTGTTCACCCAGGGGCTGCCGGCGCTGGTCGCGCTGCTCGGCGTGCTGGCGACGAATCGAAGGCCGTAGGGCGGGCCTCGGCCCGCCGCTCCCGATTTCCGCACGCGTCGATGCGCCGCCCGCGCGTTGGAGCGGAGCTTGCTCCGCTGCCCTGTGGCCACGCCCGCTTCGGTCGCGCATCAGCCGGGCAAGCTCGCCTCTACGGACGGCCTGTAGCGCAGTCCTTCGGCGCTGCACTCACGACAGCACCGGCCGCACGCAGTTCCGGCCCTGTTCCTTGGCGCTGTAGAGCGCCTCGTCGGCGGCGCGCAGGGCATCCTCCGGATCGACGATGCGGTAGGTATCGAGCGAGTGCACGCCGATGCTGACGGTGAGGCGGACCTTCTGGTCCTCGATCTCGATCACCTGTTCGGCGACGGCGCGGCGCACCTCCTCGGCGACGACCAGCGCATCCCGCGCCGCGATGCCCGGCAGCGCGGCGACGAACTCCTCGCCGCCGAAGCGGGCGACGACCCCTCCATGCGGCGCGAGCACGTCGCGCATGCAGCGCGCGACCTGGCGGATGCATTCGTCACCGGCGAGATGTCCGAGCGTGTCGTTGATCCGCTTGAAGTGGTCGACGTCGACCATCAGCACGGCCAGATGCTGGTCCTCGCGACGGGCATCGCGCAGGTGGCGCTCGAGCAGCTCGCGGAAGTGGTGGCGGTTGAACACGCCGGTGAGGCCGTCCCGACGATTGACCTCGGCGAGCTGGTCGAGCGCACGCCGAAGCTCCTCGGTGCGTTCCTCGACCTTGCGCTCGAGCTCCTCGTTGGCCTCGCGGATCAGGCGATCGTTCTCGGCGCGCAATGCGGCGTAGCGGTAGGCCAGTGCGAAGGACAGCAGCACCATCTCCAGGGCCGAGCCGATCTGCACGCCGTACTCGGTGATGAACATCTTCGGCAGCACGCCGAAGGCGACCAGCGTGTAGGCCGCGGTGCCGGCCAGGAACGCCGCCCAGGCCATCAGGAAGATCCGCGCCGGCGTGTAGCCGCGGCGCAGCACGGCCACGCCGACCACCGCGACCCACAGCACGCTGGGCAGCACCAGCGCCGACGCCGCCGTGGTGGCGATGCGGTAGGGCAGGATCAGCGAGGCCGAGGCCAGGGCGACGAACACGGCGATGAGGCCCAGGCTGACGTAGTCGGCGCGCCGCCAGCGCTTGTCGAGCTCGAGGAAGTAGCGCACGAACTGCTGCATGAAGATCTGCGCCAGGCAGATCGACACCGGCACGCACTTGTCCTGCAGCCAAAGCCACGTGGGCCAGAGGTGCTCGAAGGCGAGCCCGTTGAGGCAGAACAGCACGAGGCCGAAGGCGCTGATGTGCGCCATGTACCAGAAGTAGCCGGCATCGCGCAGGGTGATCCAGAGGATCAGGTTGTAGAAGAACAGCGCCAGCAGGATGCCGTAGTACAGGCCGATGCCGATCTGCGAGGCGCTGGCCATCGAGGTGAAGGCCGCGTGGGTGTAGAGCACCAGCGGCACCTGCATCGAGCTCTGGCTTTCCACCCGCACCAGAAGTTCGACCGGCTCGCCGGCCGGCAGGTCGACGCGGAAGTTCGGCTGGCGGTGTTCGACCGCGCGGCGATCGAAGGGCAGGGCATCGCCGGAGGCCTGGTGGGTGACGCGTCCGCCGGCATCCTTGACGTAGAGGTCGACGCGATCGCTCAGCGGGTACTGCTGCACCAGCAGGCGACGCGATTCGGCCGGGTCGCGATTGACCAGCACGGCGTGGAACCAGAACGCCCCGCTCTGGAAGCCGAAGGTCGGCCGGCCGCCGGGCAAGGGCTGGAAGTCGTCGCCGCCGGCCCTGGCGAAGACATCCTCGGCCGTCAGGGCCGAGGTCGTGTCGTGGAAGTAGCGAAGGTGGGGCGTCAACGAGTGCTCGCCCTCGCCGGGCAGCAGCTCGAGCGGCTGTCCGCGGGCCGCGCCCGCGATCATGCACAGCACCAGCGCCAGCACGGCCAGCGTGATTCGATTCGCCAAACGTCCGCCCTCCCAGGCGCGCGTCGATCTTTCGGTCGTGGCCGGATTATGCCTGTTGGGTGTCCAGACCGCGCAGGGGTTGCAGGGGAGCCACCTGAGGGCAGTCGCGGTCGTGACTGCTTCCGCATCGCCCCTCGGTGCGCAACTCGGAGACGGGAGCCGCCATGGCGGCGACAGGGGCGGCTTCCATGCGGGCCTTGGCCCGCTCAGGGTCGACCGCGGGCGGCGCGCCATGTCACCCGCTGGCGTTACCCTATGTGCCTCCCCAACGCCCGCCGCGCGCCATGGCCACGATCCAGCAGGACGACTTCATCCAGAGCGTCGCCGACGCCCTGCAGTACATCAGCTACTACCATCCGGTTGACTACATCACCAACCTCGCCGCCGCCTACGAGCGCGAGGAATCGCCGGCCGCGCGCGACGCCATGGCGCAGATCCTGATCAACTCGCGGATGTGCGCCGAGGGCCACCGGCCGATCTGCCAGGACACCGGCATCGTCACGGTCTTTCTCGAGATCGGCATGGACGTGCGCTGGGGCGGGGCGACGATGTCGATCGAGGACATGGTCAACGAGGGCGTGCGTCGCGCCTACAACCATCCCGACAACAAGCTGCGCGCCTCGGTGCTGTCCGACCCCGCCGGCAGGCGGCAGAACACGAAGGACAACACGCCGGCGGTGGTCAACATGAAGGTGGTGCCCGGCGCCACCGTCGACGTGATCGTCGCCGCCAAGGGCGGCGGCTCCGAGGCGAAGTCGAAGTTCGCCATGCTCAATCCGTCCGATTCGATCGTCGACTGGGTGCTCAGGACCGTGCCGACCATGGGCGCCGGCTGGTGCCCGCCGGGCATGCTCGGCATCGGC
>VFQU01000391.1_pt1 | contig 41392 bp, 20 predicted proteins | sample 3512311 | NCBI WGS metagenome assembly VFQU01 (sample SAMN10412377, study PRJNA504923) | tailings metagenome | isolation source: Relicate 3 Philex TSF3 active mining site | place: Philippines: Tuba, Benguet | collected 2017-08-29
ATGTTGGAATGGGGAATAATCCCATATCTTTGATTGACCCGGATGGGGGTAGTACCGAAGGTGGTGGAGATCCACCGGGTTTCTTTAGAAGACTTTGGAATAAAATAACTGGTAATACAGGTAGTGAGTATCAAAAAATTCCTGAGAATAAAGATATTGCATGGACAATTAAATTAGAAGATGTAGTTATTGATAATCCTCATCATGTAAATAAAGGTGTAAATTCTCATGTAATAGGAGTTTCTGGTTTTAGTGCCAATTATGGTGCCATTGGAAGTACTACAAATGGTGGTTTAGCTTTACCTCAAAATTTTGGAAGTTGGAATAGTGCAGGTTCGGATGGCAGGCAATGGATAGGTTGTATGGCTTGTCATGGTAGTAATGGTGCATATAGTACACTTGCATCTAATTCACCATCAGCAATCTGGGGAGGGTTTTTTGGTTCTATATTACCAGCATCTCAATTAATGAAAACTTCAAAAACTGGATTTGATGCTGTAGGAGCTTTTAAAAATGGTATTTCACCATTCAAAGGTGGGAAATTAACAAATGTAGGTCGTGCCGTGACTAAACATCCTGAATATTTTGGATTTGAATCTACTGAAGCCTTAATGAAAGTTCATAGAACTCCAGCTGCATTAAATAATTTAGGCTCATCTACTCTTAAAAACATTATTCGAAATGGAGTTAGAACGTCAGGAGCAGGAGGAAGATATCCAAATGGATGGACAACTTATACTTTACCAAATGGTAATGCTGCAAGTTGGGGAGCTGATGGTACTTTTATTGGATTTAGAGGAATACAATGATGAAATATATGATAAATATAAGAATAGAAGAAGTTGGGGATATAAATTTTGATTACCCTTATTTAGAAATCTTCTTAAATGATAATAAAAGCCCTATTTTGGAAATTGGAATTTCAGACGAAAAACAATTGGTTTTTAAATTTTACACATCTAAAATCGATGTTTTAATGAATGTTGAAGAGTGGGAATATATTCTTTCTGTAGCAAAGGATTTTTTGCCAAGAGCATTAAAAAATGAAGAAGATTTTTTAAATTTTACGGACTATTAATCCCCGACCGCTAGGATATGCTGTGCTTTTCGCACGACATTCCATACCAACAAGGGATGGAAGTAATGCAGCAAGGGAAGAACCTTGGCTATTAAAATATATTATTTATATCAATGTACATATTTTATTGTGCCAAAAACTGGTAATTATAGCCTTTTTTCTGGTCTAAACCTTGATGCTTTTAAAGAAGATGTTTTTTTTGAAGACCATTATTTTTGGGATGAAATTGAATTGGGCATATCAAAAATAGTTGAATATTTAGCAGAAAAATTTGAAGAAGGTGAAAGTTGGTCAGATGAGTTAAAAGTTTATGGAGATATTGACCATAATTGTATAAAAGTATTAATAGAAGAAAATAAAATTTTATCGATGAGTTTCAGAGTAGATTTTATATTGGACTACAGTTAATCCAACATCTGTTAAAAACTTTAGAAATCTTGCAGGTTTACCTTCAGGAGGTGCAAGTGGAGCAACGAATACGGCAAATTTTATGATAAAGGGTAAAGTGAAAACTAATAGTATAATAAAATCACGTTCAGCCTTGCCTTTAGATGGAAATGTAGGTGGGTTGCCAGAGTTCATAATAGATCCTAACAATGTAAAATTAACTGATTTTAAAGTACTTAAACCATAATATAGATATAGATAAATGGATAATAAATATAAAGGGATGACAGTAATTGAGCGACTTTATGTAAGCGGTCTTATAGATGTTTTTGATAAGGCTGTTAAAGATAATGATGTCGAAAAAGTTGTAGAAATTCTCAATGAAGTTGAGATTATAGATGAATCTGCAATTGAGGAGATTTTAAAAGAGCTTGGTCTTTCTAAGAAAACTTTAGATTAAAATTTTTTAATGCAAGGGAAGTAGTTACCTCTAAGGGAATAGAGAAATCTCGTCTAGGGTTCTCTAGGAAAATATATTGTTAGACTAATAATAGTGCGTCACTACTTAAAGCATCTGGTTTGGATGCTCATGCGATAAAGAAAAAGTTTTTGGGAAATAGTGCTCAAATTGCTAAGTATGACTTATATGCAGATAATTTGACAGGAGAAATCTACATATTCTTAAAGGGAGGTAAAGGGGAAGGTATAGCAACAGGTTATTATATAAAGTAAAATGGAAAATACAAGTATTAGATGTTATCTTAATTTAAGTGCTAATTTAGATCAAATTGACTTCCAAAAGCAAAAATTTGATGTATACAAGATACCAGATAATGAATATAGATTTGTAAGAACAAGAAAAGATTTTGGATTAGAATTATTTGATACAGGTTTGTTGGAAAGTTTATTCACAGAAGAAATTTTGGTTATAGTAATTAATAAAATAAAGAAGTTTTTACCTGAATTTAATTTTAATGTTGATAATCTAAATTATAAAACAGCAAGAATTGAAGTGGTTATCCATATTTATAATGGTGAAATTCCTTCAATTTATTTAGATAAAGAAGTAATAAATTTTCTTAATAAAATTGGAGTTGAAATACAATTTGATATGTATTGTTTTTAGGAGTAGTAATATTTTGAATTTCTTTTAAATTTTTGTAAACCATTGTTAATTTGAAATTTAAATCCAAAAATAAATTAATATCACGTTCTTTTTATATTGGATAATGCCTTAAAACGAATAAAATGACAAAAATAGCATCTTGTGTTTCAAAGTTAGTGATACACGAATTTGTTGAATTGTTTTTTTAGTATATGGATAGGAGTTCAAAAGCGAGGCGATTTAGCCAAAGAGAACTATGCCTTGTATGAGCTGACGGATCATTTAGGGAATGTACGAGTGGTGTTTAGGAAGACCGAAGAGGGAGTATTGGCTTTGACGAGCAATACGGATTATTATCCTTTTGGTATGCCTATGCCGAACAAACATTCAACGGATGAGAACTACCGTTATGCTTTCCAAGGGCAGGAACTTGACCCTGAGACGGGTATGGAAGCTTTCGAATTAAGATTATGGGATGGAAGACTTGGACGTTGGCTGACGGTGGATCCGTATCATGAGTTTCACTCACCTTATGTTGAAATGGGGAATAATCCTACATCTTTAATCGATCCTGATGGGAGAAGTGCGGAAAGTACGGGAGTTAGGGAAAATTCTGATGGCAGTTATACAGTTGTAGGTGCTAGAAATGATGGAGATTGTGGTATTTATCTTGTAGATGCAAACAATATTGGGATATAAATACTAGTCAATCTGTTGGGTATAAAACGTTGAACCCTTTTGATTTTATGATTCCAAATGACCAAACGGGAGGTTCTAAAAGAAAATCCTGCAAGTGTTAGGTTTCAATTAAAAATCTTCCAGACGGCAACGCAATTTTCGAATCCTACACTAGCCAATGGGAAACTACTATAACAGCACGTGGTAAACCTACTGCTTTTGCAGCTATGACATTAAAGAAAAATATCCTCAATCCTCTGGGGGATATTATACACCAGTATTATTAGATGGAAAAACTATAACAACAATAAAGTCTTTAGGGAATCTTATTTTTGGAGCAAACATGAGAATTGTTTATGACAAATCATGAGATGCTTTTTTGATACATCTAAATCTTTTTATAAATGGAATATGTCTATTGTAGGATGGTATAATCAACATCAAAATAATGGAAATGGTTATAATTCTAGTTATCCTTATTATGGTGAACATACTTATTCTGGTACAAATATCTATAATGGTTACTTTAGAAGAAAACCTTAAACCAAAGAAAATGAAAGCACTATATATATTATTTATTATGTTTATGTCATGTGGAAATGATAAAATTTACGACAAACAATTAAAAAACAATGAAATAAACGTAGATTGGTATCATTACAGTTATATATCTAGTGGAAGTCCAAACTATGTAGTAGTTAGAAAAGGAGATAAAGAAGAAATTATCTTTGAGTATGGCTGGGGTTTACAAGATATTGAACTTCATAACGATACAATCACTATTCTACATTTTAAGTTTGATGGAACTCCAAAAGTTAAAAAAGACAGTGTGTTTGGCTATAAAATTAACTATAAAGAAACTAATGCAGACGAGGTGTATTTAAGAAATTTAGAAGAAACAAAGCAGAAATAAATATTTCTATAAAATACAGGCATTAAAAACAAAGTCTCAAAGCTGTACATGGCACGGTGGAGTTGTTGCCTTTGAGTGGACGAATTAATTAAGGCCTTATGCTGTAACTTTACAAAATAGAAAGATAGAGGAATTTATAGTTTAGAATTTAAACTAAAGGCATTAGAATTGAGCAACCAAAGAGGTGGAATTCCTAGAAAAAAGTGGACAATTTTTTCTAGGAATTCCAATCAAGCTTAATAGTTATCTGAAATACAATCCAACTTTCTGCAAAAAGAAACCATTAAATATTTCCTTTTTACATTCAGTCTTCTACCTTTGTACTTCTCAATAAAAATGAACATGAATAAATACAGCAAAAGAAGAGAAGCACTTTTATATCACGCGAAGCCTACGCCGGGAAAAATAAAGATAGTTCCCACCAAGAAATATGCGACACAAAGAGATTTATCACTAGCCTATTCACCCGGAGTGGCAGAACCTTGTCTTGAAATTGCCAAAGACGTTAATAATGTTTATAAATACACTTCCAAAGGTAATTTAGTAGCCGTGATTTCCAACGGAACTGCGGTTTTAGGTTTGGGTGATATAGGTCCGGAAGCTTCAAAACCGGTAATGGAAGGGAAAGCTTTATTGTTTAAAATCTTTGCCGATATCGATGTTTTTGATATTGAAGTAGGAACAAAAGATATTGATGCTTTTATAGAAACAGTAAAAAATATTGCGCCAACTTTTGGCGGAATTAATCTGGAAGACATTAAAGCACCGGAGTCGTTTGAAATTGAGCGACGTTTGGTAGAAGAATTGAATATTCCGGTTATGCACGATGATCAACACGGAACCGCTATTATTTCATCAGCAGCCTTGATTAATGCACTTGAATTGGCAGAAAAAAAGGCCGAAAATGTAAAAGTAGTCGTTTCTGGAGCAGGTTCGGCGGCATTGGCTTGTGCAAATCTTTACATTCTTTTAGGAGTAAAAACCGAGAATATTGTAATGTTTGACAAAGATGGAGTGCTTTCTGCTGAACGTACCGATTTGTCCGATTTACAAAAAAGATATACAGCCGGAAAACCTGGAACTACTTTGGTAGAAGCCATGAAAGGAGCCGATGTGTTTTTGGGACTTTCGGCAGGAAATATTGTTTCGCCCGAAATGTTATTGTCAATGGCAAAAAATCCTATTGTTTTTGCTATGGCAAATCCAATTCCGGAGATAGATTATGATTTGGCTGTTGCTACTCGCGAAGATATTATTATGGCAACCGGACGTTCGGATCATCCTAATCAGGTGAATAACGTACTTGGATTTCCTTATATTTTCCGTGGTGCATTGGATGTTCGTGCGACCAAAATTAACGAAGCAATGAAAATGGCGGCGGTGCATGCATTAGCAGCATTGGCAAAAGAATCGGTTCCGGAACAGGTAAATATTGCTTATGGTGAAACCCGTTTAAATTTTGGGAAAGATTATATCATTCCAAAACCTTTTGATCCGAGATTAATTGCGGTAGTAGCACCGGCGGTTGCCAAAGCAGCAATGGAAAGTGGTGTAGCTTTGAATCCAATTACAGATTGGACAAAATATGAAGAAGAATTGTTGGAACGTTTAGGTTCTGATAATAAAATGGTTCGTTTGCTTACAAATAGAGCCAAAACCGATCCGAAACGAGTGGTTTTTGCCGAAGCAGATCATTTGGATGTATTAAAAGCAGCCCAAATTGCTTATGAAGAAGGTATTGCAAAACCAATTTTGTTAGGAAACAAAGAAGTGATTTTAGAACTAAAGGAAGAGCTTGGTTTTGATGCCGATGTTCCTATTCTTGATCCTAAAACTAAAGAAGAAGATAAGCGACGCTTGGAATATGCTCAGATTTTTTGGGAAGCGCGTCAACGCAGAGGAATTTCGTTGCTTGATGCTCAAAAATGGATGCGTGAACGCAATTATTTTGCAGCAATGATGGTCAATCACGGTGATGCTGATGCAATGGTTTCCGGTTATTCAAGAAGTTATCCGTCGGTAGTGAAACCTCTGATGCAGTTAATTGGTAAAGCACCCGGAATTTCATTAATTGCAACTACCAATATGATGATGACCAATCGCGGACCAATGTTTTTATCGGATACAGCTATCAATCCCGATCCAACGGCAGATGATTTGGCAAAAATTGCATTAATGACAGATCGAACTGTCAGAATGTTTGGAATGGAACCGGTTATTGCAATGGTTTCGTTTTCTAATTTTGGGTCTTCTACTTATCAAAGTGCTAATAAAGTAAGAGAAGCAGTAGCTTATTTACATAAATATTATCCTGAGATGATTGTTGATGGCGAAATTCAAACCGATTTTGCTTTAAATCCTGAAATGCTCAAGGAAAAGTTTCCTTTTTCAAAATTAGCAGGAAAAAAAGTCAATACGATGATTTTTCCAAACTTAGAAGCAGCAAATATTACTTATAAGTTGTTAAAAGAACTTTATAAAGTAGATTCTATCGGGCCAATTATGCTTGGAATGGAAAAACCTGCACATATTTTTCAACTTGGCGCAAGTGTGGAGGAAATGGTTAATATGGTAGCTGTAGCAGTTGTTGATGCACAAGAAAAAGAGAAAAGGAGAAAGATGATTAGTGTGAATTTGTAGAAAAATTGAACAATAATTCAAAAAAAATGCTCAGTTAGAGAATTTTATTATATTTGGAATGACTTTTTAACCAAAATGATAGCACATATTCAAGGAAAATTAGTGGAAAAAACGCCAACAGAAGTTGTGATTGATTGCAATGGAGTTGGCTATCATATCCACATTTCTCTACATACTTATTCTCAATTACCTGCGACAGATTTTATCAAGCTCTTTACTTTTTTACAAGTTAAAGAAGATTCGCATTCGCTTTTTGGTTTTGTAGAAAAATCAGAACGTGAATTATTTAAATTATTGCTTTCGGTTTCGGGAATTGGAGCGAGTATTGCTCGAACCATGCTGTCATCATTAGATCCGAAACAAATTATTCATGCTATTGGTAACGGTGATGTGGGAACAATTCAGTCTATTAAAGGAATTGGTGGAAAAACGGCACAAAGAGTTATTTTGGATTTAAAAGAAAAAGTGTTAAAAATCTACGATTTGGATGAAATTTCGATTCCTTCACACAATATTAACAAAGAAGAATCGTTATCTGCTTTGGAAGTTTTGGGATATCAGCGAAAAGCATCCGAAAAAATTGTGGATAAGATTGTCGCTGATAATCCGGCGGCTACGGTTGAAATGATTATCAAACAAGCCTTAAAAAATTTATAATTCTTGAGAACAAAATACTTTATCGAATGGATTACTTTGCCTAAAAGGCTGTCTTTTTTACTCCTTTTGTTTATGGGGTTTGATGCATTTGCTCAAGAAGAAGAAACACCCAAAGACACTATTGGTTATTCTACAGGAAGGGTTGATATGAACAACCCTAACAGTATTGTTAATGCATACACTTATGATCCTGTAACAAACAGATATATATATTCCAGCACTTTTGAAGGATTTAATATTAATTATCCGATTATTTTAACTCCAAAAGAATATGAAGAATTGGTGCTTAGAGAATCAATGCGTGATTATTATAAGCAAAAGTCTAAAGCGATTGATGGGAAAGGAACAGAAGCCGATAAAAAAGATTTATTACCAAGATATTATGTAAATTCAGGTTTTTTTGAAACAATTTTCGGTTCCAATACCATTGATGTAAAGCCAACCGGTTCAGTCGAAATGGATTTAGGCGCTCGATATACTAAACAGGATAATCCGGCTTTTTCACCACGAAACCGTTCACAAACTACTTTTGACTTTGATCAGAGAATCAGTATGAGTTTGATGGGGAAAGTAGGAACACGCCTCAATGTGAATGCTAACTATGATACGCAGTCAACATTTGCTTTTCAAAATCTTATCAAATTAGAATATGCACCAACCGAAGATGATATCATTCAAAAAATTGAGGTTGGTAACGTGAGTATGCCATTGACCAATTCGTTGATTCGTGGAGCACAAAGTCTTTTTGGGGTTAAAGCACAATTTCAGTTTGGTAAAACTACAATTACCGGAGTTTTCTCTGAACAAAAATCACAAACTCGTTCGGTAACGGCACAAGGAGGTGGAACAATTCAGGATTTTGAATTGTTTGCTTTAGATTATGATGCCGATCGGCACTTTTTCTTGTCACAATATTTCAGGAATAAGTATAATAAAGCACTTGAACAATATCCTTTTATTGACAGTAGAGTACAAATTACCCGAATTGAGGTTTGGGTTACCAATAAACAAAACCGAATCAATAATACTAATAATAATTTAAGAAATATTATTGCACTTCAGGATTTGGGTGAAAATACGATTAATGGTGTTCCAAATTCAGATATAGTTGTGATTGGTTCGCCTCCGTCTAACTTCTTTTTAACTTCTGCTGAGTTAGCTCCCGATGTTATTCCTGATAATTCAGGAGATTTGCCTTCGGATAACAGAAACAACCGATATAATCCAAACAAAATTGGAGATCCAACATATTTGCTAAAAAGTGAAATCAGAGAAGTAGTAACTTCAAGTCAAGGATTTCAAAATCCTGGGGTCAGTGAAGGTATTGATTATGCAAAATTGGAAAATGCCAGAAAATTGACACCAAATGAATTTACTTTTCATCCGCAATTAGGTTATATTTCATTACAGCAACGATTAGCAAATGATGAAGTACTTGCTGTTGCTTACCAATATACTGTGGGTGAAAAAGTTTATCAAGTAGGAGAGTTTGGTACTGATGGTGTAGAATCAACTTCAATTACAGGTACACCTGATAGTCCAAATGTTTCGACAAACAGTTTGATTCTGAAAATGTTGAAAAGTAGTTTAACGAATGTTCAAGCACCAATTTGGAACTTGATGATGAAAAATATCTACCAAATTCCGGGTGGATATCAATTGCAGCAAGAAGATTTTCGTTTTAATATCCTTTATACGGATCCTTCACCTATTAATTATATATCGCCGGCAAATCCTTCATCACCATTACCGTCAGATGTTGCTGAAACACCTTTGATTAAAGTGTTTAATGTTGATAAATTAAATTACAACAATGATCCGCAAAACGGAGGTGATGGTTTCTTTGATTTTTTCCCAGGACTAACTGTCGATCAGCAAAATGGAAGAATTATTTTTACTACAGTTGAGCCGTTTGGACGTCACTTGTTTGAAAAGTTAAGAACCAGTGTAGGAGAAGATTATTTTGAAGATTATGATGCAACAAATATTCCAACAACAAACACATTTAACCCAAATCAGGCAAAATATGTTTTCAGGGAAATGTATAGAACTACACAAGCAGCGGCATTACAAGATGCATCAAGAAATAAATTCCAATTAAAAGGTCGTTTTAAATCAGCTGGAGGTGATGGAATACCAATCGGTGCATTCAACGTGCCGAGAGGTTCAGTTGTTGTAACTGCCGGAGGTCGCGTTTTGGTAGAAGGAGTTGATTATAGTGTGAATTATCAAGCGGGAAGAGTTCAAATACTTGATCCTTCATTGGCAAATACACCGGTAGAAGTTTCTGTAGAAAATAATGCTGCTTTTGGTCAACAAACACGCAGATTTATGGGAATTAATGTGGAACATAAATTCAGTGATAAATTGATGTTTGGTGGTACATTTTTAAAAATGACCGAAAGACCATTTACTAATAAATCAAATTATGGTCAAGAATCGGTAAATAATACAATTTTTGGTTTCAATGCCAATTATTCTACAGAAGTTCCATTTTTAACTAGATTGGCGAATAAATTACCTAATATAGACACTGATGTTCCGTCTAATTTATCATTAAGAGGAGAAGTAGCTTTCTTGAAGCCTGGAGCGTCCAAAAACGATCAATTTGATGGAGAGTCAACTATTTATATAGATGATTTTGAAGGTTCACAAACGACTATTGATATGAGAGCACCACTTTCATGGTCATTGTCAAGTGTGCCTGAATTCCCATCTAATCCTGCGCCGGGAACTATTCCGTATAACTTCAATTCAAGTGCTTTGGATTTGTCCTATGGATATAAAAGAGCAAAATTAACATGGTACAGTATTGACCCGACAATTTATGTGCAAACACCGGGAGATGTTGGTCAGGATGGAATATCATTAAATACGACACGTCGTATTTTTAACAGAGAATTATATCCAAACTTGGATTTAGCCGTGGGGCAAACACAAGTGGTTAATACACTTGATTTGACTTATTATCCTGCAGAACGCGGACCTTATAACTTTAATCCTCCGGGAGCAACGGGAAGTTTGCCAAATCCGGCAGAAAATTTTGGTGGAATAACCCGTGCAATTAACTCAACGAACTTCGAGCAAAGTAATGTGGAATATATCCAGTTTTGGATTATGGATCCTTATTACACAGGAGGCTCAAATCCTGATATGAATGCTCAAAATCCAATGAATACGGGAAAAATTTATTTCAATTTGGGTGAAATATCAGAAGATATTTTGAAAGATGAAAGAAAGCAATATGAAAATGGATTGCCTTCAAGTAGTAGTTCACAAGCATTAACCAGTTCGACAACTTGGGGTAAAGTACCCTCGTCACAGTCTTTAATCTATGCTTTTGATGTAGATGGAGCCAATAGAGCAGCTCAAGATGTCGGTCTTGATGGATTAAATGACGATGAAGAGCGGAATCTTCCGGGAATGGATCCGGCTTTTGCCAGTTTACCCGATCCGGCGGCTGATAACTATCAATACTTTTTAAATGCTACCGGTAGTGTAACGGAACGTTATAAAAACTATAATGGTGTACAAGGGAACTCTCCTGTATCAGTTTCAGATAATAACAGAGGTTCTACAACTTTACCTGATGTTGAAGATATCAATAGAGACAACACTATGAATACTATCAATGCATATTATGAATATAGTATTGATATTAAACCGGGAATGGCTGTTGGAACAAATTTTATTACTGATGATAGTCCAACTACCGTGTCAAATCTTCCAAACGGAAGTGCAATAGATGCTCGTTGGCTACAATTTAAAATTCCGGTAAAGGAATTTCAAAACAAAGTGGGAAGTATCGCTGATTTCAGATCAATCCGTTTTATGAGAATTTTTATGACCGGATTTACAGAGCCAATTACAGTTCGTTTTGGAGCTTTGGATTTAGTTCGTGGTGAATGGAGAAGATATGAAAATTCATTTCAGGCAAATGATAATAACCCGAATGATGATGGAACAACTTTTGATGTGTTATCTGTAAATATTCAGGAAAATGCTCAAAGAAGACCAATTCCTTACGTAACTCCTCCCGGAGTTGTGAGAGAGCAAGTTGCAATGGGTAATAATGTTATTAATCAAAATGAACAATCACTTTCATTAAGAGTTTCGGGTGATGGATTGGAAGTAGATGACGCAAGAGCAGTTTTCAAGAATGTGAGTATTGATATGCGTCAGTTTAATAAGCTAAAAATGTTTTTGCATGCAGAAGCATTGCCTTCACCAACCGATCCTACACCGCTTCAAGATGATCAGATGGCAGCTTTCATTCGTTTAGGAAATGACTTTACAGATAATTTCTATGAGGTTCAAATTCCATTAAAAGTTTCGTCTGAAGCTTCCAGAACACCTGAAGAGATTTGGCCTGAAATAAACGAAATAGACTTGCCGATTGGTTTATTGACCAAATTAAAGGTATTAGCAATGGGACCTGATGCACCGCCTCAGGATGATAACGGAATTCGATATATTGATGATGTTGATTTAGATCCAAGTCTAGCTTCAATAACCAATCGTGGACCATTACGTATCGGTATAAAAGGAAACCCTAATTTTGGTTTGGTCAGAACTTTGATGGTTGGACTTAGAAATGTTTCTACACAAGACGGAGTGAAAGGAGAAGTTTGGTTTAATGAACTTCGTTTAGCCGATATGAGTAATAAAGGTGGTATGGCAGCTGTAATTAATATGGATGCTAATATGGCCGATTTTGCAACAATGTCAGCTACAGGAAGAAAAAGTACTATTGGTTTTGGTGCTTTAGAGGAAGGTCCAAACGAAAGAAGTCGTGAAGATGTTTTGCTTTATAATGTAGTAACCAATTTTAGTTTAGGGAAATTACTGCCAAAAAAATGGGGAATCAATTTACCGTTTAACTATGCTATAGGCGAGGAAACAATTACTCCGGAATATGATCCATACAATCAAGATATTCGTTTGCAACAGCTTTTAGACAATACTTCTGATCCGGCCGAAAGAGCAAACATTGAAAACAGAGCGATTGATTATACGAGAAGAAAAAGTATTAACTTCATAGGTGTGAAAAAAGAACGTACTCCTGAACAAAAAGCACGTATTTATGATCCTGAGAATTTAACACTATCTTATTCTTATAACGAAGTTAAAAAACAGAATTATGAAGTAGAAAGCTTCATCGATCAGCAAGTTAACGCTACAGTTGATTATACCTATACTTTCCAGCCTAAAGCCATAGAACCGTTTAAGCAGACGAAGTTCATGAAGAAAAGTAAGTATTGGCAAATGTTGAGCGACTTCAATTTTAATTATTTACCAACTAATATTTCATTTAGTTCAAATATTATTCGTCAGTATAATAAACAGCAGTTTAGACAAGTTGAAGCTATTGGTATTGGAATTGATCCTTTATATCGAAGAAATTACATGTTCAATTATCAATATGGGTTTAACTATGCAATTACTAAAGCCTTAAAAGTCAATTATTCTGCTTCAACCCGAAACTTAGTTAGAAATTACATAGATGAAAATGGAGATCCTGATGATAGTTATACTGTTTGGACAGATTTTTGGAATATTGGAACTCCTAATCAACATAATCAACAATTGGTAGTGAACTATGATTTACCAATTAATAAATTGCCAATATTATCATTTGTAAAATCAACATACTCTTATACAGGAGATTTTAGTTGGACAAGAGCTTCATTGGCTTTTGAGTCAATTGAATTAAATGGAGTTGAATATGATTTAGGAAATACAGTACAAAATGCCGGTTCACATCGATTGAATACCAATTTCACGATGACAACTTTGTATAAGTACCTTGGTTTAGGTCCAAAAGCAAAAACTACTCCTGCACCAAGACCTGCTGCACCAAAACCCGGAGAAAAAATAACAGCAAGACCACAACCGGTAAAATCTGAAAATGTATTTTTAGAAGGATTGAAAGGGGTTTTAACTAGCGTGAAAAACGTTCAAATTAACTATACTAGAAATGAAGGTACTTTTTTACCCGGATTTTTACCAAGTATTGGTTTCTTTGGAACTTCAAAACCAGGATTAGGATTTGTGTTTGGAGATCAGGCGGATATACGATATGAAGCTGGGAAAAGAGGTTGGTTGACAGATTATCCTGATTTTAATCAAAATTTCACAAGAAATGTAACAAAAACATTGGAAATGACTGCTAATGTTGATTTGTTTCCTGATTTTAAAATTGACTTGAACGCTAACAGAACTTTTGCTGAAAATTTCTCAGAGCAATATGATACACAAGGAGATCAATATAATTCTCGTTCACCTTATAGTTTCGGAAATTTCTCAATTTCTACGGTAATGTTGAAATCTTCATTCAAAGCAAGTGACGAAAACTTCTCATCTGCATTTAATGATTTTAGAGGAAATCGTATTATCATAGCCGATAGATTAGCAGAACAATATTATGGAAATAATACCTATGCTAGAGATGCTGAAGGTTTCCCAATTGGATTTGGTAAAAATAGTCAAGCAGTATTATTACCGTCATTCTTAGCAGCCTATACAGGTTTGTACGCAACAGGAGCAAATGATTCAGCCAAAGATATTTCACTTGGTGCTTTGCGTAATATTCCTATTCCAAACTGGACAGTAAAATATACCGGTTTAATGCGTTATAAGTTCTTTAAAGATACATTTAAACGTTTCTCGATTCAGCATGCTTACAGAGCTTCTTATACTTTGAATTCATTCCGTTCAAACTTGGAATATGATCCAAATAATCCGAGTAAAGTAGATGCGGGTGGAAATTATCAAAACAAAACAATTGTTGGGAATGCCAACTTGGTAGAACAATTCAATCCATTGGTTAGAGTAGATTTTGAGATGAAGAATTCATTGAAAGTCTTAGCCGAAATGAAAAAAGACAGAAGCTTATCAATGAGTTTTGATAACAATTTATTGACCGAAGTACAAGGTTTGGAATATATTATCGGATTAGGATATCGTTTCAAAGATGTGATTTTATCTTCTTCTTTAGCAGATAATCCAACCGGAATTATTAAAAGTGATATCAATATGAAAATTGATTTCTCTTATAGAAACAGTAAAACGATAGTACGGTATTTAGATTATGATAATAACCAATTAGGAAACGGACAGAATATTTGGTCAGCAAAATTAACAGCCGATTATTCGTTTAGTAAAAACTTGACGGCAATTTTCTTCTATGATCATTCGTTTTCAAAACCGGTTATTTCTACATCATTCCCGTTAACAAATATTCGTGCAGGATTTACGTTGCGATATAATTTTGGTAACTAAAAAAGTTTTGAAGTAATCGCTTTAAAAATCGGTTTATAAATAATACTTTTGGAGAAAATTTAATTACTTATTCCAATGAATATACCAGCTAATTTAAAGTACACTAAGGATCACGAATGGGTTGCTATTGACGGTGATGTTGCTACAGTAGGAATTACCGATTTTGCTCAAAAAGAATTGGGTGACATCGTTTATGTAGAAGTAGAGACTCTTGATCAAACTCTTGCAAAAGATGAGGTTTTCGGAACAGTAGAAGCTGTAAAAACAGTTTCTGATTTGTTTTTGCCTTTGTCAGGAGAAATTATTGAATTCAACGAAGATTTAGAAACCAATCCGGAAAGTGTAAATACAGATCCTTATGGTAAAGGTTGGATGATTAAAGTAAAGATTTCTGACTCTTCAGAAGTTAGCGAACTCCTATCGGCTGATGATTATAAAACACTTATTGGGGCATAAATTATTTTGGCTTTTACTAGCCGTCAGTTGGACTGTTTTTGTTGCTTTTTTGTGTTTGGTAAATAATAAAGATTTACCATCAATAGGAGCTGAATTTTCAGGAATTGATAAATTTATTCATTTTCTGTTTCATTTCGTTTTTACTTGGTTTTGGGCAGTATATATGTTTTATTCTCAAAAAATCTTGACTAAAAAAGCAATTATAAATATTGTTTCAATTTCCCTGATTTTTGGTATTTTAATAGAATTGGCACAAGCAAGTTTTACTAAAACAAGACAAGCCGATATTTTTGATGTGATTTCTAATTTTTCAGGAGCTGTGGTTTCCGGAATTATAATATATCATTTTTTTAAAAAGCGTTCTCGGCTAAATACTTAAATAAAAAATCCCATTTCTAGATGGGATTTTTTTATTTTTATACCTTGAAATATCATTTGATTAAATTTGACCTATGAATATCAAGCAATATCTTGACTCTACATACCTTAAAACTCCTGAACAGGCAGGACTTTCAGAAAAAGAAAATACAGTAATAGTAAAGCAATTTATTCAGGAAGCTATTGATGAGCAATTTAAGCTTATCATGATTAGACCTGATATGGTAAAAATTGCCCGAACGATGATTGATAATCAAAACTCAAATGTTTTGGTTGGAACAGTTATTTCTTTTCCTGAAGGAACCAACAATATTGAAGATAAGATTAAAGAAGCACAGCAAGCTATTGATGACGGAGTGGATGAGTTGGATTATGTTTCCAATTATGAAGCATTTAAAAATGGTGCAATTGATTTAGTCAAAGAAGAAATCCTTATAGGAACCAGATTTGGTTTAGAAAATCATAAAGTTGTCAAATGGATTATTGAAGTTGCAGCATTGAATGATGTTCAGATTGTACAGCTTTCTGCCTTGATTAAAAATGTTGTTATGGCCAATTTTAAAGAAGATTGCTATGCCAGTGTTTTTGTAAAGTCATCTACAGGATTTTTTAAAACAGAAAACGGATTGCCAAATGGAGCAACAATTCCTGCCATAGTAATGATGCTTGAAAATGCATCACCTTTACCGGTAAAAGCTGCCGGAGGTGTAAGAACATATGAAGATGTTGCCGAGATGATACGTTTAGGTGTAAAACGTATTGGAACATCGGCTGCAAAAACTATTGCCAACGGACAAGTTTCGACTGGAAATTATTAATCTTAAATTTCGTTATGAAAAGAATATTTGCCTTATTATCATTGCTTTTTGTTTTCGTTACCAATGCACAAGAAGTCGCTGTTTCTGAAAAATTTCCTGTTTTTCCGGAATGTGAAAGCCAGCAAGATACTTCCTTGGAAACATGTTTCTATAATAAAGTACATGATTTTGTTTATAATAATTTCAAAGTCTCTGATGAGTTGAAAAGCAAGAATTATAAAGGAAACGTAATAGTTCTTTTTGAAGTAACCGATACGGGAAAATTTGTAGTACAATATGTTGATGCTAATGAAAAAGATTTGGCAGATGAAAGCAAGAGAGTTTTTGGATTAATGCCAAAAATTGGTCCGGCAACATATAACGGCAAACCAACATATGCTAAATATACCATCAAGTTTACTATTCCATTACAAAGTTTAGCCGAAATAGAAGCGGCAAAAACAGCGGCAAAGCAAGAACAGGCAAATTCTGATAAATACATAGCTGCAAATGTCAAGGAACTAAATGAAGTAGAAGGAGTAAAGTATAAAACATTTGAAAATCCGCAGTTTTCAAGTCATTTGAATATTCCGTTTTCGCATAGTTTTTATGCACAGTTTGATGATGAGATGAATAAAGTCGGAGCTAATAACCATACCAGTTCTAAGCCATACTCTTATGTTGATGTTTCAAAATATTATAATTTAAAGGAAGAAACAGAAAAACTATATAAAAATAAATCAGGTTGGTGGGGGAAAAAACTTTGGAATGAAAATTTGGTTGCCATGCAAGGTGAAGATTATTGGTTTACGTTGAACCCGATTTTAGATTTACAATTAGGAAGAAGTCAGTCGGATGTTTCCAATAGTACTTTTATTAATACAAGAGGAATTCAATTCAATGGTGGCTTAGGTAAAACAGTTAATTTTACTACAACCATTTATGAAAGTCAAGGTCGTTTTGCAGGTTATTTTAATCGTTATGCAGAGTCGATAAAACCATCAGGTGGAAACCCTGCAATTATTCCGGGAATTGGTATTGGAAAAGAGTTTAAGAAAGATGCTTATGATTTTCCTATGGCAGAAGCCAATTTAGCCTTTACACCAAGTCAGTTTTTTAATCTTAATTTAGGTTATGGGCGTAACTTTTTAGGCGATGGATATCGTTCATTATTGTTGAGTGATGGGGCAAGTCCTTATCCATATTTTAAACTAAATACTACTTTTTGGAAAATTAAATATACCAATATCTATACTTGGTTAAAAGATGTTCGTCCTGAAGTAACCGAAGACAGAACGTATGCTACAAAATATGTAGCAAGTCATTATTTAAGTTTAAATGTAACCAATAGATGGAATTTAGGCTTTTTTGAGTCTGTAGTTTGGACAGATCAAAATAACCGTGGTTTTGATATGAGCTTTGTAAATCCTATTATTTTTTACAGAGCAGTTGAATTTTCGTCTTCTTCCCGAAGCGGAAATGCTTTGCTTGGTTTGACATCAAAATATAAGTGGAACAATCAGATTAATTTTTATGGACAGTTTCTGCTGGACGAATTTTCTCTGAATGATATTAAAGCCGGAGAAAAAAGCTGGAAAAATAAATTCGGATACCAATTGGGAGCAAAATATTATCACGCATTCAATGTGAAAAATTTATTACTGCAATTAGAATATAATCACGTTCGTCCGTATGTTTATTCTCATAGTGAGCCAATTACGAATTATGGACATAACAATCAGAGTTTAGGACACAATTGGGGAGGAAATTTCAAAGAAGTAGTGGCGATAGCACGTTATTTCAAAGGACGTTATTTTGCTGATGCTAAAGTAACTTTCGGACAACGCGGATTAGACTTTAATACTACAGAAGATTCTTTTAATTATGGAGGAAATATTTATTTAGACTATGATTTAAACCGACCTTTTGATAACGGAGTGACAGTTGGACAAGGAAACAAGACAACTATATTTATAGCCGATTTACAAGCAGGTTATTTGATAAATCCGTCAACCAATATGAAATTATTCGGGAGCTTGATTTACCGTAGTTTTGATCCAACAGCCGAAACAGCTACAACATTTAAGGAAAATACCACTTGGTTTTCATTAGGAATACGGTGTGATATTTTCAACTGGTATTTCGATTATTAATGATATTCGATTTATTTATTTAACTACTGTTAATAGCTGATTTTTAAGGTGTAAATGACTTTTAAATTTCACTAAATTAGAAAGAGTTGCCTTTTTATATATTGAATTGGTATAATATTTTTACTTCTCGTAAAATTAACCAATTCAAATAATTATGCTTAACAATTACTTTTTAAAAAGTCTGTTGATTTTTTTGTTTTCAAGCAGAAAAAATACCAGACAAGAATTCAAAGTGAATAGCTTTGGATTAGTTGTTTTGATGCTTTTGTTTGTCATAACAGACATGCAAGCACAAACACAACTTATTTCGCCTTCTGACGGAGCGTTTAGTTCCGGTAATACATTCGAGTCTAACGGATGGACTGTTGCTAATCAAGGTAATGGTGTTGTTAAATGGGTTTTAGGAACAGCAGTAAATTCAGGAGCTATTACCGGAAATTCTGCCTATATATCATTAGACGGAGGCGAAACTAATTCTTATGTAGGTGTTTCAGGTGCCAGAACTGTATTTTTCTATAGAGATATAGTTATTCCGGCAGGTGAGACTAATATTGCTTTAACATTTGATTGGAAATCGGTTGGTACAACAACTTCTTCTTGGCAGGTTTTTGCTGCACCAATAAGTTATACACCAATTGGATCAGATGTTCAAACGAGTGTTCCTGCAACAATTGCCGGAGCTATTTCTATTGCATACGGAAGTGTTAACGCAGTAACTCAAAAAGCTTTTGGTTTTATTCCGCCAAGCTTTGCAGGAACAACAGTTAGATTGATTTTTATGTGGAGCAATGGTAATGGTGGAGGGACGAATCCTCCTGCCGCTATTGATAATATTTCATTGGTTTCCAGAGTTGGAGGAGTAGAAATAGCTTCTGTTCAAACAGGTAATTTTACAAATCCGGCTACTTGGGATGTTGGTTATGTTCCTTCACCTGCGGATGATGTTGTTGTAAATGGTGATCATACGGTAACCATTGATAATAGAAATCTTGGAGCAAACAATATGTATATAGCCGGAGCTAATGCGGTGGTAGATTTTGGAGGAACAAGTGATGAGTTCACTATTTCAAATGATTTATTAATTAGTGGTTCAGGAGCACGATTTAACGTATATCAAGGAACAACAGGTAAGTCATTAAAAGTGGGACATGATATTAATGTAGTATCAGGCGGAAGGTTGGATGTATCAGTTGGTACTACAGGAACAGGTTTAGGAGTTTTAAACTTAAACGGTTCTACATTGCAAACTATTTCTTCGGATGGTACAGGTTTAATAGGCGGAACAGTAGCTTCAACAACGACGACAAATACTGTTGGAGTAATTAATCAATTGTGGGTTACTAATACAAGCTCAGTTATTCCAAATATTGATTGGCAGTTGAATAATGTTAGGATTAAAAATATTTTTAGATTAAATACAGGAAAAATTGCTCTTGGTTCTAATAAATTATATATAGGAAATTTTGCATCAATGTCTTCGTCTAATTTTACTTGTTCTCTTGGCGGAGGATTTATTGGTGGACAAATTTCAAGATGGTACACAACATCGGCAATGGGAACAACTATTGATCCGGGGATAGATTACAATCCAAACAGTACTGTTTTGTTTCCTTTCTTAAATAGCGAAGGACAAAGCAGATGGGCTTTTTTAGTTAGTTCTGCAGCAACAACTGCCGGCGAATTAGCTATGTCATATAGTGATGCTACGACAGTTACAACAGGTCTTTCGGTTACTGATGGTTCATATACTGTTACTAATAGATATGATGGAAATTGGTCTGTTTCAAAGATAGGAAGTACTTACGCAAGTACAGGAACATATACTTTAGGGCTTTATGCTGTTGGAGCATATAATGCTTTAGACGGAAGTTCAAGAGTAATGAATTCCAGTTCAGTTACTGCCGGAACTCATGTTAACGGAACAACTTCTCCTTTTGCAGTAAGAAAAGGAATTGCAGATGCTGATTTAACAACTCCTTTCTATGTTGGAATAGGTTCTTCATCTGTTCAAGGTGTAACGACAAAAACATCAGTAATATCTGGAAATTGGAATGACTCAGCTACTTGGTCACCAAGCGGTGTTCCTTCTTGTAGTGACATAGTTACAATTGCTAATGGACATACAGTAACGGTAAATTCTTCAGGAAATAATGCAGCAGGTATAACTATTAACGCAGGAGGAACTTTGGTTAATGCTTCAGGAAGTTTAACGGTAGGTTGTACAAATAATAATGCTGTTTTTACAAATAATGGTGTGAATACTGTTTCCGGAGGAACTGTTATGGTTAACGGAAGTGTTACTCATGTTACAGGAAGTACTTTTAACCATACAGGCGGAGATATTATTGTAGATAGTAATAATGCCGGTAATGCTGCTACAAGCGTTGGTCAAGGAGGAAGTTCTTTTAAAATAAATACTTCAAATGTTACATTAACAGGAGGAAAAATTATAATTGTTGACCCGCTTGTGAATAATACTGTAGCAACAACAGCTACATCGGGTAACGATTTTGTGTTGACAACCAATGCAGGCAATTTTACTCAAGGTGTAAATACATTTGCGGCAGGGATAACTACAATAACAGCACCAGCTTCTTTTATAAATGTAAACATGTTTGGTGTAGGACAATTAGTTTCTGGACCTGGAATTCAACCGGGAACTACAATTACTGCGGTTTCAGCTTTAATTAATATTAGTATAACATTATCATTGCCAACAATATCAGCCGAAACAAGTCCAACATTGACTTTTTCATCTATGGCAAATGGACAAAGAAATATTGTACTTCCTACTGATGGCGATTTTTATAGTGTTGCTGTAGGACAACAAATTTCCGGACCTGGGATTCCTGAGGGAACAACAATTGTGAGTGCTGGTGGTGGACTTTTTGGAGTAGGAGGAATTACGTTGTCACAACCGGTTTCTGGATTGGCAACTTCGCCAATTGAAATAGCACAAAGCGTAACATTATCTGCTGTTTCAAGTGGTAGTAGTGTAATTATTTTGTCAGCAGCAAATCCTGCGATTATTGTTGGACAAGCTGTGGCAGGAGCAGGTGTTCAGCCTGGAACTACTGTTACAAGTATTAATGGTACTAAATTGGAAATGTCGCTTCCTTTAACCGGAACTGTTACACCTCCGATTAACTTAACTTTTTATGATGGTAATTTAAATAGCTATTCATTTGCTTATAATTCATCGCTTAATAATACTGCGGGATTAAACCATACAGTGCAATTTGGTGATGGAATTTCTATCGATAAAGGTGCAGTTACTATTAACGGTTATTATTGTAATTTAGCTCAAGGCGGAGGAACTTTATCATTAGGAAATCTTGTAGTTGATGCTCTTGATGGTGAAAATCGTTTCTTTAATGCAGTTAATGGTTTGTTTATACAAAATTCAACTACAGTAACTTCGGGTAGTGTGTTCAAAAAAACAAATACAACAACCGGAATTTGTTTTGGAGGAAATATTCAAAATGATGGTTCTATATTTGTAGGTTCAAATGTTGTTTATCTTGCAAGTGGTTATAACAGTACCACTTTTAGTGCTATTGCAACTTCATTACCTCAAACTATTTCGGGAACCGGAAATTTTTATAACAATCTGAATGCTTCATCGGCAACAGGTTCTTTAAGTTCGTTAACTATCAATAATACTAGTTCAGCGGGTGTTACAATTAGCACTCCAAACTTCAGAGTTGCTAGTGGTTTAACTATGACGGCCGGTATTATCCATACTTCTGTAGCAACTCCGTTATATCACGGTCTTACTGATTTATCAAATGGAGGTTTTGCAAGTGGTAATTTTGGATCTACTTGTTTTATTGATGGTCCTTATGTAAAAACCTTTGCAACTAATGCAACTAGTAATACTTTGACTGTTCTTCCTGTTGGAAAAACGACATATACTCCAATTTCTATGGGAATTTCGGGTGGTGGAATTTTCAATTTTGAAGCTTTTGATAGCAATTCAGGAATTGAATCTGCTAACATATCAGAACTTAGCACTACAAGATGGAGAGTGACCAGAGAAGGAACTGCCGGTAGTTTTATCGATTATAAAGTCGCTTTAGGGGACACACCGATAACAGCCTCTAATTTTGTAGTTCAGGCTACAACAGATCAAGGAACGTATGATGATGTGTTAGGTGATTCTGCTTTTACAGCTTCAACACCAACTACATTGAATACTGTTACAATGGTTTCACCTTTATTATCAACTAGTTTCACAGGAAATTTTGCTTATGCCAAAGCGGCGAATTGTACAACAGTTAATCCGGGAAATACAATTGCGGATACAACAATTACACAAATAGTTACTACTCAAAATTCAAGTGCTACAGGAATTATTTCCGGTTCGGCTAATGTTACATTACAAACCGCTAATACTGCTATTGTAGTAGGATTAACAGTAACTGGTACAGGAATTCCTGCCGGAACAACAGTGTCGGCTATTAGTGGAACAGCTTTAACATTGTCTCAATCGGCAACTGTTTCTTCTACTTCACAAACCACATTAACTTTTATCAATATAGAAACACCAACTACATTGTGTAGTTCACAAACAGTATTATTAAGTCTAGAAAATGAGGTTGTAGGAAGTGGTATTGTTTATCAATGGCAATCATCTTCTAATAATGTTGATTATACCGATATTTCTGAAGCAACAGCAGCAACATATGTAGCTACTCCAACCGGAAATACTTATTATCGTTGTGTGGTAACTTGTCCTTTTGGTCCAAATACAGCAACGTCAACTCCGGTTGAAATAAGTTTTACTAATGAAACACCTATGGTTACTCCGGTTACTATTTGTGATCCTGGTATTGCCACATTAGAAGCAACAGCTACTTCAGGAACTATTAATTGGTATGAAAATGCAATTGGAGGAACTTCAATAGCAACAGGTTCAACTTATGCACCAACAGTAACAGAAACGAAAACTTTTTATGTAGCTGCTGAAAATACTTCAAATTATACGGCAGGAAGAACTTTTGCAGGAACAACTACACAAGCAGCTCCATTTAGCGGACTTGTATTTAATACAGCTACAAAAATCCGTTTGAATTCTGTAAAAGTATATCCAAAACAAACGTCAGGAGCAGCTGATGCCAATGCACCAATTACAATTAAATTATTTGATAAAAACGGTGTCCAAGTTCCGGGAACAATGGCTGTTACTTTCATACCGGCTATCAACGTGGGGACAGTTTCTGCTTCGGTTTCAAACACAGTTGTGCTGAATTATGATATTCCGGCAGGAACAGGTTATAGATTATTAGCAACAAACGGATTAAGTTCTACTAACGTTTTGGGTAAATTAAGCAGTTTTCCGGCAACAACTCCTACCGTAACCGGTGCGATTAGTTTTACCGGTTCATTAAATAGTTTTGACGGTACGCCTGATGCTAGTTATAATAACTTTTTTGATTGGGATGTAACTGAAATTTGTTCATCAGAAAGAGTAGCAGTAACAGTAACAGTTGGTTGTACGCCACCACAAGATTGTGCTACAGTTGGGACAGCTGAAACAACAGCCGTAACTTGTTTTGAAGGAAATGATGGTACAGCTACAATTACAATGTCTGATTTGACACCATCAGTTCCTGAAATTGCTTATACAGTAAATGGCGGAACATCACAAAACGCTACTTTGGTAAACAGTGCATTTACAATTACAGGTCTAACTGTTGGAACTCATTCGGTTGTGATTTCAAATGTAGGTTGTCCTGACGTTACAGTGTCGGTTACTATTGCCGGTCCAACTACCGCATTAACTAATACTACAACTCAAGAGGTTTGCGATAGTTATACTTGGTCAGTAACAGGTTTAACCTATACTGATAGCGGAACATATACCGGAACAACTACTAATGATGATGGTTGTACCGTTAATGAAACATTGGAATTGACAATTAATACTGCTGCTACACCAACTGGTGATGTAAATCAAACAGTAGAAGTTGAAGATATAAGCGATGCTACTTTGGCAGATTTAATTGTAGCTCCAACAACTGTTGTTTGGTATGCTTCGGAAGCAAATGCCTTGAACGGTCTCGATCCTTTAGATAATACAACAATTGTAACATCCGGTTCAACATATTATGCGGTAAATGTTTCAGGAGACTGTACAAGTGACCCATTTGGAGTAACGGTTACAGTTACATTAGATGTGAATGGTTTTGATAATGCTAATTTCCGTTTTTATCCAAATCCAACTTCGGGAATATTAAACATTAGCTATTCTGACCAAATCACAAAAGTTTCTGTTATCAATATGTTAGGACAAATAATGTTGGAAAACAAAACCAATCTTAATCAAGTACAAGTTGATTTATCGTCATTGCCGGCAGCAACTTATTTTGTAAAAGTAGAATCCAATGCTACATCAAAAATGATTAAAGTAATTAAAGGAAGTTAAGTTTTTTCATATTTTTAAATCCGAAACCCTTTCCAATTTTTTTGGGAAGGGTTTTTTTATTTTTTCTACTTTCAAAAAGAGATATAGTCTTAATTATTCTATATATTTGCTTGTTATACAAAAAAACTACTAGCTTAATTCCACAAAACATGAAATATCTTTTTACAAATAGGTATTTCCTCTTATTCTTTTTATTTGGATTTTTCCAAGTACATTGCAATGCACAAAATTTTTCTAAAAGCCTTCATCTTTCAGATGATATAGAGAGTTTATTAAATTCAAACCCTGAACAATCACTTAAAATTGCTCAATATTTGTTGAGTAAAACCAATACAACTAATAAGGAAAAAGCTAAAATTAACTTTTTGATATCCAAGGCTTATTTGATCAAAGGTGATTATAGCAGTGCATTAAATTTTTTGTATGAAGAAAAAAACTATAAAGATTATTTAACCGAAATCGAAAATATAAAAATTGAGATTAGCAAGATTGCTGTTTTGAGAGAAATTGCTTTGGATGAACAGTCAAAAAGAATTCTCAAAAGATTGCAAAATCAGTTTGATGACAATCAATTACAAAGCAAAGAAAAAAAATATCTCGAGATTTCAATTGCAATAGAAAAAGCAAGGTTTTTTCTTAAAGAAAATCAACCTGCAAAAGGAATTTCACTGTTAAATGAAAAAGATTTCTTTTCGGGTAAAGAGCAAAAAAATCTTGACGAATTAAAGTTGGATTGTTATACAACACTAGGTCAATTATATTTACAAAAAAGTCAAATAGATAAGGCCAAAGACTATTTTGATAAAGCTATTGGATTAATCAACGACCAGAATGAGGAAAATGGTTATTCAAAAATTGACGTTTTGTGTGGTCTTGCAGAAGTAGCATTTCGTAAAAAAGAATATGAAAAAGCTATAGTCAATGTTGATGAGGCTCTTGGATATGCTAAAAGATTTGATAATTTGTTTTTGCAAATGAAAATAATGCAACAGCAATCAAAAATATATTTAGCATTAAACAGATTAGCAGAATATAAACAGACTTATTCAAAGTTTTTTGAATTTCAAGATCAGGCAGAAGCCCAAGAACAAGAATTTGTAAATACAGCCTACAATCTTATTTCTGATGAGTATGACAGTAAATACGAAGAAGAAAATGCAAACTATGTCAAGGTAGTTTATATCGCTTCAGCCTTTCTTTTGATAGTCATATTGATTTGCATATTCTTTTGGCTGAAGAAAGTGGAAGCTAAAAAAGGATTGGATCAAATTATTAATTACATTGAAATTACAAGAAATAATTTGTTAGATAATTTTAGTGTAGCAGATAAAAAAACCGAACCCAAAAAGAATCTGATTCTAAAAGAAACAGAGCAACAAATTTTAAATAAGTTAAAGCGATTTGAAAGTTCTAAACGATTTTTAAATAAAGACATTTCATTAGCTGTTCTTGCCGGACAATTGGAATCAAACACAAAATACTTGTCTGAAATTATAAATAATCATTATAACGTCAATTTCAATACTTATATCAATAGATTGAGGATTAATTATATTATTGAAAAATTAAAAACAGACCCAAATTTTATTAATTACAAAATCAGTTATCTCGCAGAAAATTGTGGTTTTTCATCGCATAGCAGTTTTGCTACAGTATTTAAATCCATAACAGGAATCTCACCGGTAAAATTTATCGAATTATTAAATCAGGAAAAAGAAGATAATTTACTTGAAAATAATGGATAACAATAAAAACATAAAAGTATTTTGCTTGTTGGTTATTAGTTTACTAATGACAAATATGCTGTTTTCACAAAATCAAAAAAAACTGGACAGTATAATCAGAACAACTTCAAATCACATTTATGTTAATCCGGATGAAGCAATTAAAACAGGTCAGACATTACTAAAAGACGCCAAAGACAATGTTGATTATAAAATAAAAGCATATAAGTTAATTTCTGATGCTTATTCATCAAAAAGAGATTATAAAAAATCATTGGAGTATCTCATAAAAGCTACTGAGTTACTAGATTTTTCCAATGATAAAATGCTGAAAATAAACATAACCAATAAAACAGGAATTCAATACCATCAGTTAAAAGTTTATGATAAAGCAATCCAATATTTGGATCAGGCGGAGCAATTAATTTCAGAATATCCATATAAAGATTCCATTCACATGGAGTTAGGGAAAAACTATGTAGTAAGAGGATTTATTTATAAAGAGAAACTGAGTTGCACGGTGGCAATTACTTATATCGATAGAGGAATTGATGAGTTTAAAAAATCAAAACAATCCGATAAAAACGCAAAAATAAGTATAGCTATATACAATAAAGGTAATTGTTATCTTTTGTTAAATAATAACAAGTTGGCTCTTGAGAACTTTCAAGAAGCAGCAAGAATTGCCAAGGAAGTAAATGCTAAAAGTTTGGAAGCATTCGCTTTAAAAGGTTCTGCCAAAGTATATACTTTAGAAGGTAAAAATACGGAAGCTATTCAGGCACTAAATAAGGCATTAAGTCTTTCGTCTGAAGTGAATGATTTAATACTATATCAGGAAATATACAAAGGTTTATCCGAGAATTATTTGGCAGTCAATAATTGGGAACAATTTAGAAGTAATCAATCCAAGTTTATCGAAAATCAAAATTTAATTCGGGATCGTGAACGAATTTCGGTTAGTGAATCATTACGCGTTAAAGAATCAGAACTGAAAATAAAAAGAGAAGGATTATCAAAAAAATTCTATTCTTCAATAATTATCTTATCGTTTGTTTTAGTTTTAGTAGTTCTATTTTTCTACATCATTTTTAAACGTAAAAACAAAGAAATCGAAGCTGTAAAAAATCAAATTATCATTTTACAAAGTAAAAAAGGTAAAGAGATGTAATCTCTCTGAAACCCTTTAAAATCGAACTGTTAGGCTTTATAAATTCGGTAAATTATAAAGTATAAGCATTTCTACTCCGTTATCATTTTTGTATCTTAGTCTTAAGGATTTAAAAACAACACATTTTTAAAATCTTCTCCCTTGTATAATCAGCGGTTTGTTTGATTTTTGTTAAGGATATTTCTTTGTTTAAAGAAGCTTTTTTTAGTATAAAAATAAGCCTGATTTCTTTAAAAATTTAAATATTTTCAGATGAAGAGAAGAGAAAAAGTTTTTGAAATAAAATTCACTTTTTAAATGATGATTTTATCCAAAAAGATGTGATATGTTTTCGAAATAATTTATTGAACCAAACAAAATTACCAACTAAATGATTTATTAAAAATGCAGAAAAATTACCCCTTTTTTGAAACTACATTATCAAAATCCGTAAATGGTATTTTTCCAAACAAAAACGTTGAAGCCAAAAACCATGCTGGCAAAAATGTACTTCAACAATTTTTTGTTTTATGTATGCTATTATTGACTACATTAGGATATAGTCAATTGGCAACAGAGGATTTTAACAGTGGAATTCCCGGAACATGGGCCATTACCAGCAATTTAGTGACACCTCCTACGAACAATTGGATTCATACCCCAACGGGAGGTTATCAGTCTACCGGTGGTGCATCGGTAAATCCTGCGCTAAATAATACACAAGGTTCCACGGCGGAATACTATATGATTACGCCACAATTTAACACACCTTCTAACGGAGAAATCAGGTTTTTTACAAAACAAGGTAGCTTTACAAATAGAGGAACAACCTATCAGTTAAGAATATCTACGGCCAATCAACCGGATATCAGTAGTTTTAATGTGACGTTACAGTCTTGGACTGAAGCTCAATTAAATGTAGCTGCAACTACCTATGAAGAAAAAATAGTTCCAATACCTACAATTCCGCAAGGGATTCCTGTATATCTTGCCTTTGTGGCAATAACCAATCAAACAGGAACAACTGCTACTAGTGGAGATACTTGGTTTGTTGATAATGTGAGAGTAATTTCAAGTTGTGCTCCGGTAACAAACCCAATGATTGTTCCTTCTGAAAATGGTGCGGTAATTTCATGGACACATTCTACAGCGACTCAATTTGGTATTGATGTAGTTCCGGCAGGTGCAGGTCATAGTGCAACAGGAACTGCAACAGGAAATAGTTATAATGCAGAAGGATTAGATCCTTCTACAAGTTATGATGTATATATTATCACTTATTGTGACGCTAATACGCCAAGTTCATGGGCAGGACCGTTTCCTTTTACGACTACAACCGTAGGATTGAGTTGTCCAACTGCAATTCAGATTCCGTCGGATGTAACGACAGCGCCATATGTTCTTAGCTCTAATCTCAATCAATTTTATGACAGTAATACTTATGTTGAATTGAATAGTCAAGGATTGAGTTGTCAACCATCAGGTCAAACAGGAAATCAGTTATTAGGGAATCATGTTTATCTTTCCTACTCACCAACAACTTCAGGTTTGATTAATATTACACAAGCAGTAAATGTTGTTTCAGGTGGTGGTGGAAATAATTGTTATAATTCATCTTCAAGTGTTTTTGTTTTCGACGGTTGTGCCGGAATTGGAACATCAGCGGCTTGTTTAGGAGCTGTTGTTACTACTTCTAACATAACCACAGTACAAATTCCAAACTTTTATGCAGAAGCCGGACATACTTATATATTTGTGATTTCATCGCCATACCAGCGTACAAATCCGGGTGCGGGACTTTGTTTCACTTTTACTATAAGTGGTTCTGCATGTCCGTCTCCTTCTCAGCCATCAATAGTAATTGATGCATTAGGTCAAACGACAGCATTAGCATCTTGGGATAATGTTCAAAATTTAGTTAGTGCATGGGAATATTTGGTTTTACCTGCAACACAACCTGCACCAACTTCAGCTCAATCAGGAACTCCAACTAATACTAATGTAAATAACTCTTTGGAGAATCTTACAGCAGGAATGACTTACAACTTATATGTACGATCTGTATGTGGTGGAACTCCCGGAACTTGGAGTGCTCCGCGTACATTTACTACGCAGTGTAATCCGCTTCCATTACCTTATTATACCGGATTTACGAATGCATCAACTGCAAATGGTAATCCTGAGCCATGTTGGACAGTATTGAATTTGAATAATGATGCCAATGCATTCAATTATGGAGGTGATTGGCAAGGTGAACCCGTAGCGAAAATACGTACGGCTGATAGTGGTGACTTTATCAATGATATGTTGATTACTCCTCAGTTTAATTTTGACGGAGTTACTCAAAAAAGACTTCGTTTTAAATATCAAGTTTATGGAAATTGGGGTCTTATAGTGGATAATCCTCCTGGAGGTCCGGGTTCATTTGAAATTTTACTTTCAACATCAGGTGTAGGAGCTAGTGATTTTACAACCGTATTAGTTCCGTTAGCATCATATACAACGGCTTATAATTATATCGAAATGATTGTCCCGATTCCGACAAATATAACAGGGAATGTTAATATTGCATGGAAATTACCTCCGGGTTCTGTGCAAACGGGAATTCAATTTTATATTGATGATGTATATATAGAAGATATGCCGGCATGTTCAGAACCATTATATCCAACAATTACACCGGGTTCGATAACAAATACTTCGTTAGAATTATCTTGGACTAATGGTTATAATAATACACAATGGCAAATTGTAGCTCAACCGCAAGGAACAGGAACACCTACAACTAGTGGGATTTTAGTTAACACAAACCCATATACTTTAACAGATTTAATTCCGTCTACACGATATGAAATTTATGTAAGAGCTTATTGTAATGAAACAGAACAAAGTATTTGGGCAGGACCAATCTTTTTCCATACACTATGTGACCCGCAACCAACACCATATTATGAAAGTTTTAATGATAGTGATCCGAATACTAAAAAATTCTGCTGGTCACAGAGAAATGTTGCGGGTGATAATACTGAATGGAGAATTAATGAAAATGACGCTACTATTCAGGCGGCTCCATCTTTCTTTATACCATTTGGAGGATTTGATGATTGGCTAATCAGTGGGCCGGTTAATGCTGTTGGTTTGAAAAGGCTTCGTTACAATTACAGAGCTGTAACAGGTATTTTTAATCCGGCTCCAAGAGGTAATTTTGAAGTGTTATTATCTACAACACCTGATTTCAGTACTTATACAACTATTATTCCATCTCATGATTTTACTAATTCAGCTTATGAAGAGCGTACTGCTTTATTCACAGGAACAGGAATAGTTTATATTGCTTTTAGAGTGCCGCCTACAATGACTGATTTTAACAATTCGGGAATAATGTTTATCAATGATGTAACGATTGATGATGCGCCGGCTTGTCCATTTCCTACAGATTTAACAGCAACTAATCCAACACAAAATACAATTACTTTGGGTTGGACACAAGGTTATAATGAAACAGCTTGGGAAGTTAAAATTCAAGAACCCGGAGAAGGAATTCCTACTGGGAACGGAGTTTCAGTTCAAACAACACCTTCAACAGTTCAAGGTGGTTTACAACCCAATACAGCTTATGAGTATTATGTAAGAGCAGTTTGTAGTGAAACCGAAAAAAGTGAATGGAGAGGACCTTTCCTTTTCAGAACGGATTGCGTGGTGTATCCATCACCATTTATTGAAACTTTTGAGCCAACATCGGATACAAAAACATGTTGGAGAATTATTGATGGAAATGCAAACGGAAATACTTGGTTGTTGAATTCAACTGTAAACCCAATTTTTGGTCAAATGATGGCGGCGATGTTTACGGGTACTAACGGAAACAACGATGACTGGTTAATTTCTCCAACTATTACTGTTCAACCTAATCAAAGATTACGTTTTTATTATAAAGTTTATGATTCATTTTTTGAAGAAGATTTGAAAGTTAAAATTTCTTCAAATGGTACTGACATAAGTCAGTTTACTACAACAATCTATGAAAATAATATTGTTATCCCAACAGGAGCAGTTGGAACCGTTTCGGGTTCAAATACCATAACAATGACGACTACTCAAGGCGTTAGAATTGGTGATAGAGTAGATATTCTGGGTTGGGTAATTCCTTTTGGTTCAACCGTTACCGCTATTAATGGAAATGATATTACGATTTCAGGAAATGCAACTGTAACAGCTCCTGGCCCGTTAAACGTTACATTTGTTCACGAGATTATCAATAACATGGAAGTTCGTGAAGCGGTTATTAATTTAACAGGAATTACAGTTCCAACTAATATTAACTTTGGATTTTATGTGCCTTATTTTCCACCAAATCCATGGAATTACAGAGGTCAATTATTATTCATAGATAATTTTATTGTTGAAGATATTCCGGCTTGTCCATCAGTATCAAATGTTAGTGTTTCCAATATAATTGACACTTCCGTAAGTATCAATTGGCAACCAAACGGAACTGAAACTTCTTGGGAAATATCTGTTCAACCTTTTGGAACCCCTGCTCCAAACGGAAATACATTACCGGAATATTTACATACAGCAACAGCTCATCCTTATACGGTAACCAGTTTAACTCCTGCAACTAAATATGAGTATTATATTAGAGCAGTTTGTACTGATGGTGGTAGCGAATGGGTTGGTCCTTTTGAATTTACAACACGTTGTGATTTTACTAACGTATGTCAGTATACAATTTCACTTACCAGCGGAAATACAGGTCAAGTTACTCAACATTTAGAAGTGATGCAAAATGGAGTGGTTGTACAATCTTTGGAATTCCCTGGATTTGGTCAGCCGGAAACGATAGACTATACCATCTTTTTGTGTTCTGGGGTGGAATGGAATCTATTCTGGTTAGGTCTTGGAAGCGGTGTTCAATATAGTCAAGCTCAAGCAGTTATTAAAGATGAATTTAATAATGTAATTTGGACTAGTCCACTTGGTTTAGGTGCAGTTAATACTAATATTTACACAGGTTTCTCTTCTTGTGGTGTAATTACATGTCCACAACCAACGAATTTAGCTGTAAACAATCAAGGTGTTCTTTCTTGGACAGCTGGCGGTTCTGAAACGCAATGGGAAGTGTTTATCCAACCAATGGAAAACGGAACATTACCTCAATCAGGAACAATAGTAAATTCACCTACATATACACCTGTTGCTTCTGATTTTATTGATTTAACAGCTGGAACTTATGAGTATTTTGTTCGTGCCGTTTGTAGTACTGATGATAAAAGTTATTGGTCAGGACCAAAAGTATTTATTCGTAATGATGAACCAACAACAGCTATTCGTCTTCAGCCCAATGCTAACGAAACTTGTACAACTTATGGTTCAAAAGCATCATTTATTGGTGCAACAGCGTCTTCTGTTCCAACAGCTTGTGAAGGTGTAAATGGTGGTGATATCTGGTTTGATTTTGTGGCAACTTCTAAAGTTCATTTTATTGAAATCAAAGATTTGTCTCCGGGAAGTTATTATGATTCTTCTTATGAACCTGCTTTCCCTAACATCATGATGTCATTATATGATGAAATGCCGGATGGTTCTTTGGTAGAAAAAGGATGTAGCAACAATAACTCATTTGTAGCTATTTATTCTACGGAGTTAGTGGTTGGAAATACTTATAAAATCAGAGTAAAACTAAACGATACTACACCAAACACTAAGAATTTCTCAGTATGTATCACAACACCTAATGATTTATGTGATATCAATGCGTTTAACTACGATTTTGAAAAGCCACCGATGCAAGGTGTAACAGGTATTTCTTCTATTATTACACATTTGGTAGTGCCGGGATGGAGAACTAATACTGATTGGGGAACAATGTTCTTAAATGAAGGATTGAATTCAATTGGTTATGGTCCATATTCAGGTGGTCAATCTATTCAAATAACAGCTGATGGTCCTGAAACTTGGAATCCAAGCGATCCAAACATCAAAGGATTGTATAAAGATTTTGATACTTCTGAAGCTACCGAAGTAGATTATAGCTTTGCCAGTGGTTCAAGAGCTGGAGGTTCGACTATTCAGCTTTATGCAGGTCCGCCATCGGGTCCATTTGCATTGGTGGTAGAAGATTTTACAGATGAAATTCAGTGGAAGTTTATAAGCGGAACTTATACAGTTCCTGTTGGTCAAACAAAAACAAGATTTATTTTCAGACCAAAAGAAAATGCAATTGGACACATATTGGATGCAGCAAATTTCAAAATACCAACTGAGATTTCAACAGAAGAAGGTGTTACTTTAGATTGTACCACTACATCTACTACATTAGTAGCTCGTGGTGTTGGTCAATGGATTGCTGATGAAAATAATCCTTCAACAGTAGTAATTGCTACGCTAAATAGTACAACAACAGCAGTTTCAGGATTTAACTCGCCTGGAAATTATGTATTCCATTGGAAAACACGCTATTGTGAACAATCCGTAACAATTGTAAAGCAAGGAACTACTGATGTTCCTCAAGTAACATCTCCGGTAAATTATTGTTTAAACGATACAGCAACAGCTTTAACAGCAACAGTTGCAACAGGTAACACAATGATTTGGTACACGCAACCAACTGGCGGAACAGGAACAACAGTTGCTCCAACACCAAGTACTGCAACAGCTGGAAATTCTCAAGTGTTCTACGTAGCAGCAGTTGATTCCAACGGATGTGAAGGAACAAGAGTTCCAATCGTAGTAAATGTAAACGATTTACCAACGGCTACGATTTCGGGAACAACAACTATTTGTGCAGGAACAACAGCCACAATTTCGTTCGTTGGAACACCTAATGCAGTGGTAACTTATACAATAAATGGTGGTTCAAACCAAACCGTTACCTTAGACGCAACTGGAGTTGGTTCAGTAACAACGGCAATGTTAACGGCTAATGCAAATTATGCTTTAGTAAGTGCTTCAATTACAAACGGAATTACATGTACACAAACACTAACAGGTTCGGCATTGGTAACAGTTGAACCATTAGCAACAGCTACAATTTCTGGAACAACAGCAATTTGTGACGGTTCTACAGCAACGATAACATTCAACGGAACACCAAATGCAGTAGTAACTTATACTATAAATGGAGGTTCAAACCAAACTATCCTTTTAGATGGTTCTGGAAATGCTACAATTACAACTCCGGCATTATCAGCAACAGCAACTTATGCATTAGTTAGTGTTGCCGCTCCAGGAAGTTTAGCTTGTAGTCAAACTCAAACAGGTTCAGCTATAATTACTGTAAATCCAATAATTACTCCGGAAACCGATTTTGATTTTGATTTAACCTATTGTACCGGTTCTGCAAATGAATTACCGAATTATGCAACCGGATTTACAACTGGCGGACTTTTCTCAGCACCAACAGGATTAAGTATCAATACTTCTACAGGAGAAATCAATTTTGCAAATAGTACTCCGGGAACATATTTGATTAAATATAGAATTGAACCAAATCCGGCATCTTGTAATATTGGTGGCGAAAGCACTTTTGAAATTACAGTTTCCGAAAGTTTAGACTTTACAGTTAATCAAAAATGTGAAAACAGCATATTGACATTATATGTAGTTAATCCTGAATTTAATCCTGATGCGGCAACTTATACTTGGACACAAAACGGTTCAACTGTTGGAACAACTGAAACGTTTAACGTTGGAGAATATTTGACTCAAAATCCATCATTGAATTTACCATTGACGTTCCAACTTGCTGTTGGATTAAACGGATGCGACTCAACCTCAAGCTATACAGTTGAAAGTAATCCTTGTCAAATAATTCCAAGAGGAATTTCTCCAAATGGAGATGAATTGAATGACACTTTTGATTTGACCGGTTTTGGAGTGAAAAAAATTACCATATTCAACCGTTATGGTGTTGAGGTATTTACGTTCTCAGGAAATTATACCAATCAATGGAAAGGTCAAACAAACGGTGGCAAAGATTTACCGGATGGAACTTATTTCTATAGTTTAGATACAACAAGCGGAAACAAAACAGGTTGGGTATATATCAACAGAGAACATTAATTCTGAGCAAACAAAACTATTATTAAAATAAAAAGATAAATCTAATGAAAAAAGGATATTTAGTACTGGTATTACTGTTGTTGTTTGCTTGGAATGCAGAAGCACAGCAAGATCCACATTATACACAATACATGTATAACATGAACGTTGTAAATCCTGCATATGCAGGTTCAAAAGAAAGTATTTCAGGAGCTTTACTTTACCGTCAACAATGGGCTGGACTTGAAGGAGCTCCAAAAACAGCGACATTTTCTATTCACAGTCCTGTGGGTAAAAATGTTGGATTGGGATTGTCTGCTATTTCAGATAAAATTGGTCCGGTGGAAGAAAATAATCTTTACGGAGATTTTTCATATACAATAAATATGGGAGGAGAAAGTAAGTTGGCTTTCGGTTTAAAAGCTGGGGCAACATTCCAAAAAATTGGATTACTTTCAGATATTGGAAACGGATATACACAAGATCCGGGAGATTTTGCTTTTGATGAAAACAGCAATAACATTAAATTGAATATTGGTTCCGGATTATTTTTCTATACCAATAAATTTTATGCTGCTTTTTCAGTGCCGAATATGTTGAAAAGCAAACATCTTGACATTACAAGAAATGGACAAGAAATGAATTTCGGTTCAGAAACATTACATTACTTTTTAACGAGTGGTTATGTATTCGATTTGTCGCCGAATACAAAATTTAAACCTTCGGCTATGTTGAAATCAGCTTTTGATGCACCAACGTCATTAGATTGTTCTGCCAATTTTCTGTTTTTTGAAAAATATGAAATTGGAGCAACCTATCGTTTAGACGATTCATTTGGCGCGATGGTGAACTTTGCCGTGACTCCTTCTATCAGAATTGGATATGCTTATGACCATGTTATTTCAGATATAAAAGGAACTGCTCCATCTTCACATGAATTTATGTTATTATTTGACTTAAATTTGTCTAAAAAAGTTTCTGTTTCACCAAGATTTTTCTAAAAATAACCAACCATGAACAAAACATATATCACACTTAGTTTGATGTTGATGCTAACAGCAAGTTACGGACAAAATAGTACGACTGCCAAAGCCGATAAACTTTTTGAAAGTTATCAATATGTTGCTGCTATTGAAGAATACACCAAGCTTGCCGAAAGTAAAAATGCCAATGAATATATATATACGCAATTAGCAGATAGCTATTATAATGTATTTGATTCTGAAAATGCAGCTAAATGGTTTGCCAAAGCTACCGCAAAAGGTAAAGCCGATGCCGAAACCTATTATCGCTACGCACAAACGTTGAAAGTTTTAGGTAAATATCAGGAAGCCAATAAGCAAATGGATGTTTTTGCTAAAATGATTCCTTCAGATGCTAGAGCAAAAGAACATTTGGCTAATCCAAATTATATTCCGAGTTTGGCAAACAATTCAAAACTTTTTGATGTAGTACAAACCAATATCAATAGCAAAGGTCAAAGTGATTTTGGAGCCTTGTTAACCAATGATAATACGTTGTATTTTACCAGTACAAGAAACAGTTCCAATAAAACAGATAATTGGAACAAACAACCCTATTTGGATATTTATCAGGCAACAAGAGATGAAAAAGGTAATTTCTCTGAACCTTCTCAGGTAAAAGAATTAAATACACCTTTTCACGATGGACCGATTACTTTGAGTGCTGACGGGAATACAATGTTTTTTGCTCGTGATGGACACAGCGAAGGTCAATATGAAAAAAACAAGAAAAGCAATATCAAAGTTGGTCAACAAGGAATTTACAAAGCGACTAAAGTTGATGGAAAATGGACAAATGTTGAAGCATTGCCAATTAACAGTACAAGTTATTCGGTTACAAATCCAAGTTTGAGCAAAGATGGAAAAACTTTATATTTTGCTTCTAATATGCCTGGCGGGTATGGCGAATCTGATATTTGGAAAGTTTCAATTGAAGCCAATGGATATGGGAAACCTCAAAATTTAGGACCAAATGTAAATACAGCTGATAGAGAAAATTTCCCTTTTATTACAGAGGATAATACGTTGTATTTTGCTACTACAGGCCGACAAGGATTTGGAGGTTTTGATGTTTATAAAATTGATTTAAACGGAAATACTTCTGCCCAAAATGTGGGTAAACCTGTAAACAGTGAGAAAGATGATTTTTCATTCAGTTTTAATAAAAATCTGAATGTAGGTTATTTTTCATCTAATAGAAACGGAAACGATGCAATTTTCGCAGCATTACCGATTTGCAAAGCTGAGGCAATAGTTTTGGTTACAAATGATAAAACCAAAACACCTTTAACTAATGCTTCGGTTGCTATTTTAGATGCAAAAGGAAATGTAATTGCCACCGAAAAAACAAATGCACAAGGAAAAGTAAACTATCCGATAGAATGTAATCTTGGGTATGGATTGAAAATTTCGGCACCAAACTTTGAGACAATAACTTCGGCTGTAAAAGCAGATAAAGCTGGTGCAACAACGGTTGAGGTTGCCTTAATACCATTGGAAGTTATCATTACAGATAAAGAAGTAATTTTAAATCCAATTTATTTTGAATATGATAAAAGTAATATCACAGCTCAAGGTGCAACTGAATTGGATAAATTAGTTAAAGTAATGAAAGACAATCCTTCGATGGTAATTTTTGTAAAGTCACATACCGATTCCAAAGGAGGAAATGATTATAACCTAAAATTATCTGAAAGAAGAGCACAATCAACAGTTCAATATTTAGTTTCCAAAGGAATTTCTCAAGGAAATATTTCAGGAAAAGGATTTGGAAGTACAGAGCAAAAAGTAAAATGTGGAACAAATTGTACTGAGGAACAAGATGCTCAAAACAGACGTTCTGAGTTTTTGATTGTAAAAAAATAAGATTAGAAAATAATAAATCAGTCATTTAGTTGAAAATTAATTTGGGTTAATACAATAAGATAATGATTGGAAGGCGATAGCTGATTTCAATGAAAATTTGAAATTGGCTATTGTGCGTAATATGAAGACTTAAGGATGAAAGCTGTAAAATTGATTTTAGCACTCATTTTTGCTAACACTGTTTTGGCACAAACACAGCCTAATGATTGTGTTAATGCTATTACGGTTTGTGGAAACGGGAGTTTTACTTCCAATGCGAGTGGTAGTGGAAATACTCAGGAAGTTAATGCTTGTGGCGGATTTGAAAACAATTCTATTTGGTTAAAAGTAAACATTGTTCAAGCAGGAACACTAGGTTTTAATTTAATTCCGGATGATCCCGATATATCGGTAGATTATGACTTTTGGGTTTTTGGACCAAATGGAGTTTGTGGCGCTTTAGGAAGTCCAATACGATGTTCAACAACTAATCCTGGCGAAGCAGGTCTTTCTAATAATCATACGGGAATGAATGGGATAAGTTTAACTACCCAGTCTGGACCTGGTGGTAATGGTAATGGTTATGTAAGATGGTTAAATGTTCTTCCCGGACAATCCTATTATATCGCAATTGATAGACCTGTTGGAGACGGAGGTTTTCAAATACAATGGACAGGAACTGCTATGGCAGGAAGCGGTGCTTTCACCACACCTCCAACGGCAAACTCTATTCCTGATGTAAAGACCTGTAGTAATACACCTAATGTAGGTATTTATAGTTTGGATGCGGTAAAATCACTAATAAACAGCAATACAACCGCTAATAACATCACTTTTCATACAACAATTGAAGATGCCATTGATAATATAAATCCGTTACCCAATATTTATTCTAATGTAAGTAATCCTGAAACAATATATGTTAGAGTGACCGATGTAGTATCAGGATGTTATTCAACGACAACTTTTAATTTGGTAGTTAATCAAGTGCCTAATGCTTCTGTTAACATTTCTCAAACATCAATTTGCAATGGAGATAGTGTTACGGTTACTTTTACAGGAACACCAAATGCAAATATTGATTATACAGTAAATGGAGGAGTAACTCAATCCGTTTTTTTGAATGCATCAGGATTATATAATATTGTTTATACGCCAACAGGGAATACAACTTTTACTTTAATTGGAGCAAGAGCTTTGGATGGTTCAGGGAATGTAATTTGTTTTCAAACACTTAACCAATCCGTTTCTGTAAATGTAGGACCTGTGCTTTCTGCGACTGTTTCAGGAACAACTACGATTTGTGCGGGAGATACAGCGGTTATTACTTTCAACGGAACACCAAATGCAACAGTTACTTATACAGTTGATAATGGTCCAAACCAAACTATACTTTTAGACGGAACTGGTTTTGCTAGTATAACAACACCTGCATTGACAACAAATAGTATTTATGATTTGGTTAGTATTGCAACGACAATACCAGCTTGTAGTAAGGTTCAGTCAGGTTCTGCAACAATAACAGTATCATCATTACCAACAGCTACAATTTCCGGTTCAACATCTATATGTTCCGGTTCAACAACGATTGTAACTTTCAATGGGACGCCAAATGCAGAGATAACTTATACTATAAATGGAGGAAGTAATCAAACAATTACTTTAAATGCAACAGGTTCGGCAACATTAACAACACCTCCATTAACAGCAAATACATTTTATGAATTGGTAAGTGCTGCCATTGGAACGTCTTGTAGTCAAATAATAAACGGTTTAGTGGTCATAACAATTAGTACTCCACCTACAGCAGCTATTTCAGGAACTACAATGATTTGTTCGGGAGATTCAGCAACTATTACTTTTACAGGAACAGCCAATGCAATAGTTACTTATACAGTTAATGGAGGAAGTAACCAAACAATTGTTTTAGATGGAATAGGTTCGGCAACATTGACATCAACATTTATTGCTACAACAACTTATACATTAGTAAGTGTAAGTTTTTCAGGAACACCGTCCTGTAGCCAGACGATTTCAGGTTCTGCAATAGTCACTGTAAAGTCTTTGCCGACGGTTTCAATATCCGGTGCAACAGAAATGATTTGTGAAGGAGGATCTACAATTATAAATTTTATAGGCACGCCTTATGCTATAGTTTCTTATACGGTTAATGGCGGTTCTACACAAACAGTAAATATTGGACCTGCAGGAAATGTTGGTGTTATTACAGGTGTTTTAAATACTGATACTACTTATAGTTTGGTAAGTGTTCAAGATAATGATGGAACTACTTTGCTTTGTAATCAAAATATAAGCGGGAGTGTTTTGGTGAAAGTAAATCCATATCCTGTTATAACTAATATTTCTACTAATAGATTGATTTGTTCGAGTGAGTTGGTAACAACACCTCCTTTTATTATTACTCCTTCAACAGCTTTGGTAACGTGGACAAATTCAGAACCTTCAATAGGACTGCCTGTATCAGGGGTAGGAAATATACCTAATTTTACAGCAAATAACATTACAACAGTACCAATCACAGCAACAATTACGATTCAGGCTGTTTATGAAGATTGTCCATCGACTTGGTCATATACCATTACAGTCAACCCATTACCTTTGGCTAATCCTGTTATTTTAGATTACGAGTTGTGTGAT
>VFQU01000392.1_pt1 | contig 41376 bp, 40 predicted proteins | sample 3512311 | NCBI WGS metagenome assembly VFQU01 (sample SAMN10412377, study PRJNA504923) | tailings metagenome | isolation source: Relicate 3 Philex TSF3 active mining site | place: Philippines: Tuba, Benguet | collected 2017-08-29
TGTAGTCAATTGCATGTGTGATCACGTCCCGCGGATGGCAACGCCGCATGCGTTTCTTGCCGCTGCGGTAGTACTTCGTCAGGAAGCGACCCACCAGATTGGGGCCAAAGGGAATGTCCTGCTTCTTGCAGAACTGTTCAAAGATTTCCGCAAACTCAGCTTCACCCGGGCTACGCAGGAACATCTTGTACTGGATGCGCCGCAGGAAGGCCTCATCCCCCAACTGTTCCGGATTGAGGTTGGTGGAGAATACCAGGAAACACTCAAACGGAACTGTAATCTTGCCGCCCTGCTGGAAGTTCAGATAGTCAATCTTGCGCTCCATCGGGACAATCCACCGGTTCAACACTTCGGCCGGAGTCACCTTCTGACGGCCAAAGTCGTCGATGAGGTAAATGCCGTTATTTGCTTTCAACTGAAACGGTGCGTCGTAGATCTTGCTCGCCGGGTTAAAGCTCAGGTCCAGATTCGCCAGCGTCAGTTCGCCACCCGTCGTGATGAACGGCCGCTTGGTCCGGAAGTAGCGCCGGTCATACGTGAAGTCATCACTTACGGCCGATGCCAGAATCGAAATCGCTTCCGCGGGCTGATCCAACGGCTGATGATAGAGCGGGTCGTAAACCTGAATGATTTGCCCCTGGCACTCAATTGCATAGGGCAGGTAGATCGGCGTTGTGCTGATGTTGAACAGCGCCTCTGCCAGAAAGGTCTTCCCGTTTCCGGGTTGCCCGTAGATCAGAAAGCTCTTCCCCGAATTCACCGCCGGTCCAATCTGGCTGAGGATGTCCTCGCTCACCACCATGTGCCGGTAGGCCTGCGTCAGCGCTTCCTTGGTGAGCCACCCGGGTTCCAGCCTTTGCAGCCGCACCAACTCACAGTACTCATCCAGATTCACCGGCGCCACGCCGGCATAGGTGTTGATCTCCAGATACTGCTGCGCCAGCTTCCGTCCTGCTTCACTCAGCGCAAACACCGTGGACATATTCCCCATGCCCATCGAGCGTTTGGACATGATCAGGTGGTTCCGCTTCAGGGTGTCCACCATCGTTTCGATGACGCTGTATTTGAAACCCAGGCCATTGGACAACTCGCGGCCCATGGCTTCGCCCTTGAAATACAACTGCTTCAGGATCAGCTGCTCAATCGTGGATTCCGCAATGCCGGTTTCGCCCATCGTGTCCGGCGCGGTGGGTGTCGGTAGCCCATCGTTGGGAGCCGCCGGAGATGTTCCTACAGGAATGACATAAGGCGTTGGTTCGGGGGTGGCTGGCGCCACCGCCGCCTCGGTGTCAATGAAGGTGTAGGATTCTTGATCGGAATGCATGGGGACGTATTTGCGTATCGGCCGGAATGTGAAAAGACCTTAGACTTTCCACGCTAAAGTAACGATCATGCAGTTCACGCGCCGGACCGCGCTCGAGTTGGCTCTCGCCCTCTGGGCCAAGGCCGAAGACCAGGTTCACCAACACCCCTCTTCCACCCCTGCCGGGGCCTATACTCTCCAATTCTTCAACTCCGCCGAAGCCGCCACCCTGAAACGCTACGCGGCCATCCTGATTCCCGCTTCAGACCGCAGCGGCGGCGCCTCCTCCTCCCCGGTTGAGCAGTACATTGACCGCACACTCAACGCTGCCGCCCCTTCCCTGCAGCGCGCCTGGAGAGCCGGCCTCGCTGCCTGTGCCCGCCAGAAGGACGCTGAAAAATTCCTCACCCGTCTGGCTCGTAACGAGTTCGCTCCCAAGTCCCGCGACGAGCAGTTCTTTGTCCTGCTCAAGACCGCCGTCACCACCGCTTTCTACACCTCGGAGGAAGGCATCCTCAAGGAACTCGGCTATCAGGGCATGGGTTTCCTGCGCGAATTCCCTGGCTGGCAGGGCGAAGCCTTCCGTGCTCCCGCTGATTACCAGCCGCTCTTGCGCCGCCGGAGTTAAATTGCCATGAAGATCTATGACGTCTGCATCATCGGGTCTGGCGCTTCCGGCGGCATGACCGCCAACGTACTCACCCGCGCCGGTCTCGATTGCGTCATGCTCGAAGCCGGCGCCATGAAATCCGTGGCCCAGTTCCCCACCCACCGCCTGCGCCGCTGGAATTTGCCCCAACGCGGTTTGCGCGGCGACTACTTCGAGGAGTGGCTTACCGAGACGGGCTTCCTCGCTGACAAACGCAAGGAACCCTACTCTGTCGCCAACAATGAACGCTTCGACTGGTGGCGTATGCGCGCCGTTGGCGGCAAGAGCCTCTTCTGGGCCGGTGTCACCCCCCGTTTCGGTCCTAAGGAATTCCAGCCCGACGACGACTTCGACACCCGCTGGCCCATCACCTACGACGAAATTGCCCCCTTCTATGACCGTGTTGAGGAAATGATCGGCGTCTCCTCCACCCGCGAACCCATCGGCGACTTCCCCCTCAACAAGGGCCTGAAGCCCTTTCGCCCCAAGCCCGCGGAGGTGGAGCTCACCCGCGCCTGTGAATCGCTGGGCCGTGGTTTGAAAGTGCTGCCCATTCCCAAAGCCATTCTCACCGAAGATCACAACGGCCGCCCCGCTTGCCACTACTGTGGCCCCTGCTGGCAAGGCTGCGACTCGGGCTCGAAGTTTGATTCCCTGCGCGTTTTCCTGCTCGCCGCTCGTCGCACCGGCAAGCTCGAGCTGATCTCTAACGCCCGCGTCCGTTCGCTCGAAACCGGCTCGGAAGGCACTGTGGAAAAGGCCCATTACTTCGATGTCGAAAAGCGCGAATGGAAAGAGGTCCGTGCCAAAGCCTTCATCCTCTGCGCCGGCGCCATCGAGAGCTCCCACATCCTGCTCAACTCGAAAATCGCCAACTCCAGTGGACTGGTTGGCCGCTATCTCAGCGAGCATCTCTACGCCGCTGTTGGCGGCCACCTGCCCCAACTCATGGACCGCCCCGTCGCCAACGAAGACGGCAGCGGCGCCCACATCTTCATTCCCGACCTCACCAAAAACTGGCGCGGTAACAAGTTCATTCGCGGCTACCAGATCTTCCCCACCGGCGGCACCCCCGAGTTCACCCTCGTCGGTAACAATCTGCCCGGCTTCGGCAAGGATTGGATGCGCCATGTACGCCGCTACTACACCGCCGGCGTCAGCGTCCTCTTCCAGGGCGAAGTGCTGCCCTACCGTGACAACCGCATCGAACTCGACCCCCAACTCACCGACGATGCCGGCATCCCCGCCGCGCGCTTCGTTTATCGCTGGCGCGAAAATGAACAGGCCATGTTCCGCGACATGATCGAGGTCGGCAACGAGATTCTTCAGAAGGCTGGCGCGGAAATGCTTCCTAACCCCAATCCCCGCCCTGACCCTTACGGCCACTCCATCCACTACGTCGGCACCGCCCGTATGGGCCGTGACCCGCGCACCAGCGTCACCAACCCGTGGAACCAGTCCCACGACGTGCCCAATCTCTTCGTCAACGATGGCGCGCCCTTTGTCACCGCCGGCAATCAGAACCCCACGCTCACCATCATGGCCTTCGCCCTCCGCTCCAGCGAGCGCCTCGTCCGCCTCATGCGTAACGGCCAATGGAAAGACTGAGACGCTGGTGGCCGGAAGTCCGGCCCACCCTGCATTACTGGATGGAGACTGAGGCCCATGTCTATTCCTTCAGCATCGCGGCCAACGTCCTGCTCAGCTTCTTCCCCTTCCTGATTGTGGTCACCAGTCTCGTGCGCTTCGCTCTCAACTGGTTCTCCGTGGAAAAAGCCATCTATGTGGGCCTCGGGGATTACTTCGCAGGAGAGACCGGCCAGTTTCTTGTGCGCAATCTCCAGGCCGCCGTATACACCAATGGCAAAGCCCTCAGCTACTTTTCCATGCTGCTGCTGCTCTTCACCGCCAACGGCATCTTCATGCCCCTTGAAGTAGCGCTCAATCGCATCTGGGGCATCGGCAAGAATCGCAGTTTTCTCTGGAATCAGATCATCAGCCAGTTGCTCGTCTTCGGCTGCGGCATTCTCTGGTTTGCCACCAGTCTGGCCGCCGCCCCTGCTGTCGACATGGGCTGGCTGGCGCTGTTCATCTACAAGGTAGCGGCCCTGCCCGTCACTATCCTCATTGTCTTTCTCGCCTACTGGCTGCTGCCCAACGCCAAGGTGCCGGCTCTGCTCGTTTTCGTTGCCGCCGTTTTCGTGGGCCTTGCCATTGGCCTGCTCAAGCTTCTCAACCTTCTCATCTGGCCCTGGCTCTATGCCAAGCTGCGCCACGAGTACGGTCCCTTCGTTCACTCCGTCACCATCGTGCTCTGGAGCAGCATCTTCGCCCTGCTCGTGCTGGGCGGCGCCGAATGGTCCGCCCGCAAGGCCCGCGAAATGGGCCTCACCATTACGCCTCGCGAGGGGTGAGCCGAAAGCTCAGCCGCATCATCGGGTCAGTCCCTACTGCCCCCAGCGCCGCGCTTGGCGGCTTCAAGCCGAACGCGCGCATGTCAATCACCGCGCTTCCTTCAAACACCCCCGGGCTGCTCTCCCGGTAAGCCACTCCCACCGGCGCGCTCTTCCCCCGCAGCTTCAGCAGCGCGGTGGTGGAATCGTAGCTGATCTCCGGGTGCCGCTCGGCATCCAGCATGTCCTTCAGCGTGAATTCGAGCACCTTCTTCAGATCGCCCGGCTTGATCCAGTCGTCCTTGCACTCCACTCGCCGCGCATCCAGCGTAATGCGATATTGCTCGGGTTTCCGCTGCGCCTCACCCCGGTAGGCCGGAAACAGAAAGACATGTTTCTTGCCCCGCATCAGCCCTGTCTTGGCTACTTCCAGCCGTATGTAGTCTCCCGCCGTGGGTGTCAGTATCACTCAGTCTTTCCCCCATCGAAAGTTCAGCCCTACACTCGCCACAAAGTTGTTGCGCACGGCAATGTAGTCCTTCACCTCAAAGCGTAACCCGGCCCAGCGATACACGCGCAAGTCCACACCCCCACCCACCATGCCGCCGAAATGCCGGCTGCCCCGCTCACCCGGAAACGGCTGGCCGTTCTGTAACAATGCCGATTGCTCGAATACCGCCAGCCCGGCGCCAGCCGCCACAAACGGGCTCAGCCTTTCCTTGGGCCGAAATTGCACGCGCAAGCCTGGCATCGCATACAGGCTGGCGTAATCCCTCGACCCATTCGGATTCGCCTGCCGTATCACCTGGTTCGGTACTGCGGCAAAGTCGAATTGCGCCAGTAGCGCCGCCCGCTCATTGCCCCGCAACCGGAAACCATAGTTCACTCCAAAGGTGTGTCCACTGTTAGCGTCCGTTGCCCGGGCCACACCCAGGCTCAGGGAGACATCCTGCGATTGAGCCAGCAGTAAGGTGGTGAGAATTGTCGTTAACATACACTGGCTATTTGAGCGGTTCAGCCCCAAAAGTTACGCTCGAAGACTGGATGCGCCGCTACCAGGCCGGCGAAGGGCAAGCGCTGGAGCAATTGATTATGGCCATCTCCCCGCGACTGCGTGTCATTTTTCGCGATGGCAATCCGGCCCTCGATCTCGACGACCTTCTTCAAGAGACCTGGTATCAGGTCCATCGCAGCCGCCACACCTGGCGCCCCGGTGAGTCCGTACTGCCCTGGGTCTATGCCATTGCCCGCCACGTCCGCGCTCAGGGTTACCGCAAACAGGCACGCCGGGCCGAAGTTGAACTCGATGAAAGAATTCTTGCCCCCACTGCGGAACTTTCCCTCGATTTCGAACAATTGATTCAAGAACTGCCTGCCAGCCAGCAGGAGGTTCTTCGGCTCATGAAAGTGGAAGGCCGCAGTCTCGAAGAGGTGGCCGCCCGCACCGGCGTCACTGTTGGCTCTGTGAAACAGAAAGCCCATCGCGCCTACGAAAAACTACGACGCCTGTTAGGAGATTTGCCATGAAGAGTTTTGCGCCCGTCCGGCCCTTGCGTCCGGCCTGGCAATTCGCGGTTGCCGCCACCTTACTAACGGCCGGTTTCGCCGTATTGGGCATTCGTCTTCTGGGCTGGGCTCCCCCGGCCAGCCTGGGTCCGCTCTCGCTGGCATTCCTGGGCCTTCTCTTTCTCGCCACCATAAGCGGCGCGGCCTGGGCCGCCGCCCAGTGGATGAGTCCCACCGGCCGCGCCTCGCTCGTTTGGCCGCTGGCGACTGGGTTTCTTTTGCTGCTTTGGCTGCTGGGCTCGGGCGCCAGCGAACCCTTCGTACCTCTCTATGCCGGCCTCTGCTTCACGGTAGGCAGCGCGGTGGCCTTGCTCACCGGGGTGCTGCTCATTGCCCTCTTTCGCCGCGCTGCTCCTCTGCTACGCCACCGGGTTTCCCTGGCCGCTGGCGCGCTCGCCGGACTTGCTGGCTTTCTTTCCATACAAGCTCATTGCCCCATTGAAGAGCGCCTTCATATTCTCGTAGGCCACGGTCTGCTCCCTGTCGTTTGGGCGCTCGCGGGCTGGCTCCTCGCCCGGCTTGCATTGCGGTGAAACAGTCTTGATAGACTATTGGCATCTATGAGTGAGAAGCAGGACCTGACGCGCCGCGAGGCGTCAAAACTGGCGGCCGCCGCCGCCACGCTCAGCATCACGGGCGCCCCCTTCATTTCCAAGGTGAAGGCCGCGAACAATACCGTCCAATTTGGCTTCATCGGCACCGGTAGCCGCGGCCAGTATCTCTTGCAGCACCTTAAGGGTGTGGACAACGGCACCTGCGTTGCCGTTTGCGACGTCTACGAGCCCAGCATGCGCAAGGCCGCCGACATCATCGGCACCAAGCCCAAGCAGTTTAAGGACTATCGCGAGCTTCTCGCCGACAAGAGCGTCGACGCGGTCCTCATCGCCACCCCGCTCTACATGCACTTCCCGGCCACCCGCGACGCCCTCGACGCCGGCAAGCACGTCTTCTGCGAAAAGAGTCTCGTCTTCAAGCCCGAAGAAATTCACGCCCTCCGCGCTCTGTCCAACTCCAAGCCCAAGCAGGTCCTCCAGGTCGGCCTCCAGCGCCGCTACTCGAAGTTCTACCAGACCGCCAAGCAGATGATCGACAAGGGCATGCTCGGCACCGTCACTCACATCCGTGGCCAGTGGCACCGCAATACCTTTGCCAAGGACCCCTGGAACAAGCCCGTGCCGAAGGACCGCACCGACAAGGAAGTCAACTGGCGCAAGTACCGCGAATTCTCTGGTGGCCTCACTGCCGAACTCGCCTCCCACCAGATCGACATCGCCGACTGGATGTTCGGCGCTCAACCCGAATTCGTCGTGGGCGTTGGCGGCACCGACTACATCAAGGACGGCCGCGACATCTTCGACAACATCCAGTTGATCTTCAAGTACCCCAAGGGCCAGAAGCTTCACTACACTTCTCTCACCACCAACCGCCACCTGCCGCTCTTCAACTCCGAGCGCACCGAGTTCGGCGAATGCATTATGGGCACCCAGGGCACCATTCACATCACCGTCGGCACCGATGCCGAGCCCGCCCTCGGCATGTGGTTCCTCGAACCGCCCCTGCCCAAAGTGGAGACTGCTGACAAGAAAGCTCCCGCTGCGCAGGCTTCCGCCTCCTTGGCCAGCACCGGCAAAGGCGGCCGTCCCCTGCCCATCCTGCTCGATAAAGATCAGGTCACCGATCAGGACAGCTTCCTCAATCGCGAAATGAAGTACGCTCGCCGCTGGCTCTATCAGAAGGGCGTGCTCGTGCCCGAAGAAGATCGCAACCCTGTGGATGTCGAACTCGAAAGCTTCTTCAATGACATCCGCCGCAATGGCCGTCCCCTGGCTGATCTCGAAGTCGGCCTCCACGATTCCGCTGCTGTCATGCTGGCCAATCGCTGCATGTATGAAGAGCGCAAGGTGCTCTTCAGCGAAATTGACGACATGGGCAAGGCTCCCGCCAAGAAGGCTTAATCCCGATGGGCATCAGCTGGTGGCTCTGGATGGTGGCGGGCTTTCTGCTGCTCGGCACGGAACTCTTTGTCCCCAGCTTTTTTCTCTTCTTCTTCGGCCTCGGCGCCGTCTGCATGGGCCTCCTGCAATTGGTGGTGCCCGGCTTGCCCCTCTGGGTGGAACTGCTGCTCTTTGTCGGGCTTTCCACTCTTTGGCTCACGCTCTTTCGCCAGCGCATGCTCAGCTATTTCGAGAAGCGCAATCCACCCAAGAATGTGGACTCCATTGCCGGTGAAACTGCCGTGGCTCTTGAGGATATCGCCCCTGCCGCCATCGGCAAGGCCGAACTCCGCGGCGCCTCCTGGTCGGCCAGGAATACCGGCTCGGCTCCTGTCGCCAAAGGCGAGCGCTGCCTGGTCGATCGCGTGGATGGTCTCATGCTGCTGATCCGCAGCATGTAGACTAGATCCCATGGACGGAGTTCTGATTGCAGTCGTCGCCCTGACGATCCTCTTCTTCATCGTGCTGGCCAAAACGGCCGTCGTGGTTCCCCAACAGAATGCCTACATTGTTGAGCGCCTCGGCAAATTCGCCGGCGTCCTCCCCGCGGGCTTTCACATCCTGGTCCCCTTCATTGACGTCATCCGCTATAAGCACGTCCTCAAGGAAATGGCGATCGACATTCCTGAACAGGTCTGCATCACCCGCGACAATGTTCAGGTCGGTGTTGACGGCGTCCTCTACATGAAGGTCATTGACGCCGAGCGCGCCAGCTACGGCATCTCCAACTACATCTTTGCCATCACCCAGTTGGCCCAGACCACGCTCCGCAGCGAGGTCGGCAAAATCGAACTCGACCGCACCTTCGAGGAACGCACTAACATCAACGTCAATGTCGTCAGCGAGCTCGACAAGGCCACCGAGCCCTGGGGCGTCAAGGTCTTCCGCTACGAGATCAAGAACATCACCCCGCCCGCTGACATCCTCGGCGCCATGGAAAAGCAGATGCGCGCCGAACGCGAAAAGCGCGCCACCATTCTCACTTCCGAAGGCGCCCGCGACGCGGCCATCAACAACGCCGAAGGCGAAAAGCAGCAGACCATCAAAAAGTCTGAAGCCGCCAAAACCCGCCAGATCAACGAAGCCGACGGTCAGGCCCAGGCCATTCTCGCCATTGCCCGCGCCACTGCCGAAGGTATCCGCGAGGTTGCCGAAACCATCCAGATGCCCGGCGGTATGGAGGCTGTCCAGCTCCGCGTTGCCGAAAAATACATTGAACAGTTCGGCCAATTGGCCCGCACCAGCAACGCCATGATCGTGCCCTCCAACGTCGCCGACATCAGTGGCATGCTGGCCACGGCCATGTCCATCATCCAGCAGCCCAAGCCAGCCGCCAAGTAATGAGTTCCGCCTGGCTCGCTACCCCCCTCGACATCTACGAGGCGCATGTCGAGTTGCCGCAAGTGGGGCAAGCTCCCGCTATCCGCGCGGCCATTCATGACGCGGTCGCCGCCCACCAACCGCAAAGCTTTCTTTACCTCGGCTGCGCGGGCGGCAATGGCCTGTCCGAAATTCCCGCCTCCACGCGGCTCCTGGGCATCGACCTCTCTTCTGACTATCTGCGCTGTCTCGAATCCCGCCACGCCGGCCGTCCTGCCACCTGGCTTCATCACGACCTCAACCACCCGCTTCCCCCACTCGAGACTTTCGACCTCGCCTTCGGCGCCCTCATCTTCGAATACCTCCGCGACCCCGCCGCCCTTCTCGCCACCCTCCCCGCCCGCCGCCTCAACGCGCTTTTGCTCGCCACTGACTCCCAGGCGCCCGCTGTTTCCGATTCCCCCTACCGCCAGCAATTACTCCCCGTCGGTCAGGAATTCCGCTACCTTGCCCCCGCCGCTTTCCTCGCCGCCGCGGCCCCGCGCTGGGAACTCGAAGCCCAATCCATCATTCCCCTGCCCGCCGGCAAGCATTTCGTCAATCTCATGCTGCGCGCTCGCTAGAATGGGTAACAGTGAACAGCAATGATCCATCCGTCTGGCGCTTGACTGGCCTGCTGGTTGCCCTGCTGGGCGTGCTGATTCTCGCGGGCGTCGTCTGGAAGACCCTCAACTAGGGGTTCTTCTTTTCGGTTGCGGGACTCTTGCGGATTTCCTCGAAGTAACGCTGCACGTAGTTCTGGAACACCAAAGGCACTTCGTCGCGTTGTATCACCCCGGCCGTGTCTCCCCGTGCCCCCGTCTTCCCCGAATAGTCCGTCTTCAGTGACTGGCTCTTCGAGCTTGAAACCTCAATCATCACTTCCCCCTGCAGGTCCTGTGCCCGCTTCCCGAATACTTCGCTGATTTTCCCCATCGCCCGCTGTTGCTCGGCCAGCTGTATGTCCTTGGACCCATCCTGCTTGCCTTGCCCCGACTTCGGATCCCCCGACGGTTCCCCTGCTTTATCGCCTTTGGCCTGCTTCTGCTGACCCTTCTCGTTCGATTGCCCCTGTTGGCCCTCCTGGTCCGCCTGCTGCTGCCCACCCTGCGCCTGCTGCTTGCCCTGCGACTGTTGTCCCTCGCTCGACTTCTGGTCCTGTTTGCCCTCACCCGCCTTCTGCCCGTCCTGCTTGTTCTGTGCCTGCTGCTGGTTCGGCTCCGAATTGGGCGACTTCATCTTGTTCATCATGTTCGCCATCGCATCCCGGAACTTATCGAGCAGCGAGTTCTTGTCCCCTTGCTGATTCCCCTGATTTTCCGGGTTGCCCGGCTTCGGCGCCCCTTCACTCCCCTTCGTGCCGTCCTTGCCCGTTTCGCCCTGCGCGTCCTTCTTGTCCTTGCCGCTGGTCGCAGAATCCCCCTTTTCCGCTCCCTCACCCTCTTCGCCTTCTTCATTGGGCGCCATCGTTTCCTGAAACTGCGAAGGCTTCTGGGCGGCTTTGCCAGACTCCGCCGCCATTGCCGCATTCTCCGGCTGCTGCTCGGCGCCATCCTTCCGCTCCTGTTCCAGCGCCTGCTGGTTGGGCGGGTTCACGCTCATCCCCTCAAGTGGCGGCGTTTTCTCCGCTTTGGCCATCTGCTTCGGCGGCGTCGGCTTCTCGCCGCTGGCTAGCAATTCGTACATCCCCGGCGCGATCGGCGCGCCCAGGTCCAGACTCTCCTGAAACGCATACCGCACCACCAGCAGGCTCAGCGCCACGGTTGCCAATGCCGCCGCTCGCAACCAGCCCGCCGGCAAGCCCCACGGCGCTGCCTGTTCCGCAACATACTGCCCAGCCACTTCATCCGCCCTCTTCAGCAGCGATCCCACCCGTGGCTTCTCCGGCTTTCCCTCGAAGTGCAACGCCGTCGCCAGCAGGTCATGCGTACCCAGCCGGTGATCCGCAATCTGCGCGGCCCGGTAATCGTCCGGCAGCCGTCCCCATGTCCGCCACACCAGATAGCCCAGCGCCAGCACCGTGATCAGCACGGGCCAGTACCAGTCCAGCACCTGGGTTCCCAGAATCAGCAAAAGTATCAGGACCGCGGCGCCAATGGACAGGGCAACCAGGACCTGTGTCAGCAATATCTGCACTTGGAGCCGGCGGCGCACGCTCGCAACGAGTGATCGGGCCGTCATAGCTGCCTTCATTATGTCAAAGCGGCCCGATGCCGGCGACCGTCCGCTCAAACTCTTCCAGGTTGTCCGCGAAAAAATGATCCACCGCTTCTACCCAGAAGATCTGCTTCGGCTCCGGCAGTCCCGCAAAGAGCGCTTCCATGTCCGGCCGCGGCCCGTGCTCGTCGTTTGTCGAATGCACGAATATCTTCGGAATCCGGATCTGCGCTAAGTAGTCCCGATCCGGATACTTCGTCGGGTACCCGATCGGAATCACCTTCGTCGCGCCCGGATAATCCACCGCCAGCTTCAGCGCAATGCGTGACCCAAAGCTGAACCCCGCCAGGCAATACGGCAACTCCGGATACCGCTCCCGCAGAAACTCAAGACACGCCCGCCCGTCCTCAATCTCCCCCACGCCATGGTCATAGCTGCCTTCACTCAGGTGCACCCCCCGGTAGTTGAAGCGCAACACCACCGCCCCTGCCTGCCGCAACGCCCTCGCTGTGCGGTGCACCACCCGCGTATGCATCGTGCCCCCGTGTTGCGGGTGCGGATGGCAAACCAGCGCCGCCGCCACCGGTTCGCCCTGCTCCGGTTCTTCCAGCAGCGCCTCCAGCCGTCCTGCTGGACCCGCAATCATCAGCGACTCGATCTTGCGCGCCATTCCCTTACCGGTAATTCGTAAACTGCAGGTCCACGCCGAAGTCCTTGCCCTTGAGCAACGCAATCACCTGTTGCAGCGTGTCCCGGTCCTTGCTCGACACCCGCACATAGTCCCCCATGATCGCCGCCGTTACCTTCAGCTTCGAATCCTTGATCACCTTCACCACGTCCTTGGCCTTCTCCGTGGCCAGCCCCTGCTTCAACTTCACTTCCTGCCGCACCGTCGAACCCGCCGCCGGCTGCACCACACCGTAATCCAGGTTCTTGATCGGTACGCCCCGCTTCAGCAGCTTCGACTGCAGAATGTCGTTCACCGCGTTCACTTTGTATTCGTCCGCCGAAGTGAGAATGATCTTCAGATCCTTCTCCTGCAATTCGATATTCGACTTGGAATCCTTCAAGTCATAACGCGCGATGACTTCCTTCATCGCCTGCGAAATGGCATTCACCACTTCCGGCATTTCAATCTTGCTCACCACATCAAAAGAGTTTTCGCTTGCCATGTTTCCCTAGTGGCCGAGCGCGATCATCACCCGCTCGGTAACCTCCTCAATCATTCGCGGCATGCTGGCCTCCAGGGCCAAGCGCACCGCCTCACGTATTTTCTCCGGCTCCACTTCCGGACGCGCCGCCACTCGCGCCAGCGGCCGGCCCACCGGAGCCGCACTCGCCACCGCGTCGCCAAACAGCCCGCGGGCATGACGCGCCGCCTCAGCCAGCGGCGTTATCTTGGCCAGCACTTCCGATGCCTCAAAGGGCTTGCGGATAATACCGTCGCAACCCATCGCTGCCGCGTGCTCTTCATCCAGCGGCTCCAGCAATCCCGCCGTCAGAACCACCCGCATCCCCTGATGCCTTGGGTTCGTTTTGATCCAGTGGCAGATTTCGTAGCCCGACCGGTTCGGCAGAAACACATCCGCGACGACTACGTCTGGGTTGAAGTAGTCAAGCGCGGGGTAGACTTGGCTGCCATCCGTCGCCTCTTCCACTTCAAAGCCCTCTTCCATGAGTATGCTTGCTCCGATGCGGCGCGCGCGCGGGCTGTCATCGGCTAGCAGGATCCGGGCGCTCAATTCTTCTTCTTTTTCGGCTCTTTCGGCTTCTTCACCTTCTTGGTGTTCGGCATGGAGCCTTTGGAGACGATGGGTGCATTCTGCTCAGCGGCCTTTGCGGCTTCAGCCTCCGGAGTCGGCGTGGCTGCCGCCGGGGCTGCGCCTGGAGCCGCCCCCTCGGCTGCCGGCTTGTTCAGCCTCGCATCCGGGTTGTTGTCCAGCGTGGTTGAGTCATTCACCGTGGACACCGTCACGTCCGTGGTTCCACCCGCTGCCGCACCCGCCGCTGCCGCCGGGATGGGGATGTTCACGGGAATGCTCGGCCGCATCGGGTTCATTGCTGGCGTGCCCGACTTCGCTGCCGCGCTCATATCCGGACCGCGCTTCAGCATGTTCGCCACCGGGCTCATCATGCCGGGCCGCGTCCGGTTCTCGGCTTCGTACTTCATTCGTGCCACTGCCGCCGGGTCCGCCTCCGGTACCTGCAGTTCCATTTCTTCCAGCCGCTTCTTGGCATCCTCGGCAAACGCGCTCAACGGATAATCCCGCACCACTTTGGCAAAGGCTTTGCCTGAACGGTCCTTGAACCGGGGCCCCATCCGCTCATAGGCGTCGCCCATCTTGTACAGCGCCTCGTCCGCCCGCGAGAACAGCGGGTACTGATCCGAAAGCGACTGGAAGCGGTTCGAACTCGCCGCCCACGACTGCTTCTTGTAATAGAAATCCCCCACCCGCATTTCACCCTCGGCAATCGCTTCCTGGATGTTCCGCAGCAATTGCGACGCCCGCGGCGCGAACTTCGAATTCGGGAACTGCACCAGCAACTGCCGGCACTCGTCCTCCGCCCGCAACGCATGCATGTTGTCCCGGTCCGCCTTTTCCATCTGCCGGTAATGGATCATGCACACCCGCTCCTGCGATTCCGCCGCTTCTTCCATCGTCGGGTAGAAGAGAATGAAGTCCTTATATTCAGCCTCAGCCTGCGCCAGGCCGTTCGCCCCGCCCTCGCGGAACCAGCTGTCGGCAATCGCCAGCTTGGCCTTGGCCAGAAACTCGCTCGTGTCGTAAGTGTTGATCAGCGTCTGCAGCGTCAGCCGCGCTACCTCATAACGCCCCCGCTCGATATCCGCGATTGCCTTGTCAAACAGCACCTTGTCCGGCTGTTGTGTGTCCTTGGTAATCGGGTTCTCGTACTTCTTCTTGCGGCAGCCGGAGGTCACGCCAAGCGCCAGAATCAGCAGCATCAGGCCGCTTATGCGGAAAACAGACAAAGATCGCATCAGAATACCTCTACTAGTTTAACCCCAGCCAACTTCTCAGGTGAGCATCTGCCGTCCCGCGCAAGCCCGGGCGTGCAATTCCCGCACAGCTGCGGCTGGGTCTTCACTCCCGAACACCGACGAGCCCGCCACAAACCAGTCGCAGCCGGCATCCGCCATGTCCCCCACATTGCCCAGCCCCACGCCGCCATCCATCTCAATGGAAAAGCCCAGCCCGCGCTGGCGCCGTGTCTGGTCCAGTTGCCGCACCTTGTGCAGTGCCGACGGTAAGAACTTCTGCCCACCATATCCCGGGTTCACACTCATCACCAGCACGAAGTCTGCCAAATCCAGCACCTCGTCCAGTACATGCACCGGCGTTGCCGGGTTGATCACCACCCCGGCGCGCGCCCCCAGTTCGTGTATCTGCCCCAGCGTCCGGTGCAGATGCGGGCACGCCTCATAGTGCACCGAAATCGAATCCGCGCCCGCCTGCCGGAATGCCGCCAGATGCCGCTCGGGTTCCACAATCATCAGGTGCACGTCCAGCCAGAGCCCCGTCACCTTCCGGATCGATTCCAGTACCGGAATGCCCATCGAGATGTTCGGCACAAAGCGGCCATCCATGACGTCATAGTGCAGCATCCGCGCTCCGGCTTGCTCCACCAGCGCAATCTGTTCGCCCAGCCGCGCAAAATCCGCTGCCAGCAGACTTGGCAGTATTTCGATGTGATGTTTCATATTGGCTTCGTTATGACCGCGGCGAAAAACCCGTCGCCCGCGTCCTCTCCTGGCGTCCGCCGCGTCTCGGCCACTTTGGCCTCGCCGCACACCGCCCGGATCACTTCCTCATTCTCTTCCTTTTCGAGCGAGCATGTCGAATACACCAGCCGCCCGCCCGGCTTCAGCACCGCCAGCGCCTCTCGCAGAATCGCGATCTGCCGCGCCTGCTGCCGTCCGATATCCTCCAGCGTCAGCTTCCACTTGATCTCCGGGTTCCGCCCCAGCGTCCCCGTCCCCGAACACGGCACGTCGGCCAGCACGCGGTCCCACACCGCGCGAAACGGCAAGGGCTGCGCCGCATCCAGATGCACCAGCGGCACGCCCATCTCCTGCAAGGGCAGCAAGCGCTTGTAGCTCCGGTCACACGCCACCACCCGCACTGCTGCCCGCCGCATTGCCTCCCGCGTCTTGTTCCCCGGCGCCGCGCACAGGTCCAGCATCCGCTGCCCGTCGGCCACCTCCAGTTGGTCCACCACCCACTTCGCCCCCGGGTCCATCCCCTTCACGGGCGCATTCAAAAAGGCCAGCGCTATCTGCCGCGTCCGCTCCGGTCCCATATCTTTCCGCCACTTCGTCCACAACCACTCCGGCAGACACAGCTCCCGCGGCTCATCAGGAAACTTCACTGGCTTGCGGTTCACCTTCCGCAGCACTGCGTTCACCAGCCCCGCCGCCGCCTTCTTGCTCGCCCGCTTGGCCAACTCCACGGCTTCCATCACCGCCGCATGCGCCGGGATCCGCGCCAGATACCGCATCTGGTAAATCCCCATCCGCAGCAGGATTGCCGTCGGCTCGTCCACCGTCAGGATGGCCCGTCCGGAATAATGCTGCGCCAGCCAGTCCAACTGGTTCTGCCGCCGCAACACCCCGAACACAATCTCGTGCGCCAGCCCCGCATCCCGCGGCGCCAACCCTCGCGACATCTCGTACAGTAGCGCATCCGAATGCCCTCCGCCGTGCACCCGCCGCAATACTTCGTAAGCTACCCGGCGCGCCGGGGAAACAATTGCCATGCCAGCGTTCAGCGTACCGCAGCCTCGCTGGCGCTGCCTTTACCCACTGACGCGCACGCTGCCACTTTTCCGCAATTTCCGGTATGCACGCCGTTTTGTTCTTCCTGCTCGCTACCCCCATGCTCTGGGCCCAATCCCTGACCCTCGACTGGGGCACCTACCTCGGCAGTGGCGTTGAAAGCGACCTCTTACGCCACGCCCGCGACGCGGCGGGCAACATCTACGTGGCCGCTGCCCCCATGGGCCCCTTTTACCGCAGCACCCACAGTCCTTACGTCTTCGGAAGTGCCTACATTGCCAAGTATGATCCCACCGGGGCATTCCTCTGGGGCACGTACTACCGCGGTTCCGCACAAGCCGCTTCGGTCCGGCTGGCCGTTGACCCCGCCGGTAATTCCTACCTCACTGGCATTGGCGGCGCCGTTCTCTCGCTCGACCCCCAAGGCAACCAGCGCTGGCTTCTCAACCCCGGCTGGCTGCCGCAATTCTTTGCCGACTTGACCATCGGCCCCAACGGCCGCATCGCCGTCTGTGGCACCGTTGCCCTGGGGGCAATTGCCGGGTCCACTCAGTTTGAAATCCCCGCCACCGTCCCATCCCTGCAGAATCGCCTCGGGGGCAGGGAAGACGGCCTCCTCCTCGTCCTCGAATCCACGGGCCAACCCGTCTTCGCCACCTACTACGGCGGCTCTGGCAGCGATGCCTTACAGCGTTGCGCCTACGACAGCGCGGGCATTGTCCATTCCTTCGTCACCACCAGTTCCCCCACTCCCTTTGAGCGGTGTCTCATCGGCTTTGACATCGCCAATCGCCGCAGGGCCTACTATGGCCCCCTAGCTGTCGAAGTCCCCGCGACCCTGCTGATTCACAACAACCGTCTCTGGATCATCGGCAACACTTCCAGTGACCTTCCCGTCACCCCCGACGCCGCTCTCCGCACCCCCTTTGAGTCCTTGCCCTCTCGTCGCAACCCCTTCTTCGCGCGCGCCTCACTCACTGGTCAACTCGAATACGCCACCTTCGTGGGCAACATCGGTTCTCTCACCTCGCTCGCCATTTCCCCCACCGGTGACATCGCCGCCTGTGGCATTGCCGACACTGCCGTCTGGCCCGTCAGCCCCAATGCCATCGAGTCCTCTCCCCGCAGCACTCGCCGTGTCACTGTCAACCTTCTCAACTCTCGTGGCGAAATTCTCCATGCCACCTATCTCAATTCCCGCTCCGCCACTTCCACCTGCCACAGCGCCTCCTGGTTCAATTCCAGTCTTCTTCTCTCCGGCTTTGCCAGCAACACCCTCTTCGCCGTCACCAACCCCATCGCGCCGCTCTCGGGCAACGACCGTCCCAACCACTGGCTCGTCCAACTTAACCTCCAACCCGGCAACCAGCCCCGCTTCACCAGCGCCGCCGTCACCAACGCCGCCAGCTTCACCTCCGGCCCCATCTCTCCCGGCGAAATCATCACCGTCTTTGCCCAGAACGCTGGGCCCGCCACCCTCGCCGGCCTCCAACTCACAGCAGACCGCCGCGTTGCCACCCTCACCGGCAACACCCGCCTCCTCTTCGACGGCACCCCCGCGCCCCTGATCTACTCCGTCTCGGGCCAGGTCTCCGCCGTCGTCCCCTACAACGTCGCCGGCAAGTCTCAAGTCCAGCTCATCCTCGAATACAACAACGTCCAGAGCGCCCCCGTTACGGTCCCCGTGGCCCCCGCTGCCCCCGGCCTCTTCACCGTCTCCGGTGGCGCCGGCCAGGTCGTGGCCCTGCAGGAATCCGGCTGCTGCAATAGCTCCACCAACCCCGCCCGCCGCGGCGAAGTCCTCGTCCTCTACGCCACCGGCGAAGGCCAAACCAACCCGCCCGGCCGCGACGGCAGCCTCGCGGAATACGCCACCCTCGCTGAGTTTCCGCGCCCCTTGCTCCCCGTCAGCGTCCTCATCGGCGGCCAGCCTGCCGAAATCCTCTACGCCGGCGCCGCCCCCGGCTTCGTCGCCGGCCTCATGCAGATCAACCTCCGCATCCCCGCCACTGCTCCCACTGGCGACGCCATCCCCATCACCCTCCGCGTCGGCGAAGCCACCTCCCGCTCCGGCGTTACCCTCTCCTTGCGCTAGCCTCAAAGGGTGGCCGCCGTCTTCACTGCTCGCGACGTCACCAAGGTCTACGACATGGGCGAAGTCCAGGTGCACGCCCTCCGCGGCGTCAATCTCGAACTCTTCTCCGGCGAGATGATGGTGCTCCTCGGCCCTTCCGGCAGCGGCAAATCCACCCTCCTCAACATCCTCGGCGGCCTCGACCGCGCCTCCGGCGGTCAGGTCCTCTACCGCGACTTCGACCTCACCCGCGCCGGCGACCGCGAACTCACCCAGTACCGCCGCCGCCACGTCGGCTTCGTCTTCCAGTTCTACAACCTCATCCCCAGCCTCACCGCTCTCGAAAACGTCGCCGCCGTCACCGAAATCGCCGACCAGCCCATGAAACCCGCTGAAGCCCTCGAACTCGTCGGCCTCACTGACCGCATGCACCACTTCCCCTCCCAGCTCTCCGGCGGCCAGCAGCAGCGCGTCGCCATTGCTCGCGCCATCGCCAAGCGTCCCAGCGTTCTGCTCTGTGACGAACCCACCGGCGCCCTCGATTCCGAAACCGGCATCGTCGTCCTCGAAGCCATCGACAAGGTCAACAAGGAACTCGGCGCCGCCACCGCTGTCATCACCCACAACGCCGACATCGCTGGCATGGCCGACCGCGTCGTTCATATGTCCAACGGCGGCGTCTCCCACGTCGACATCAACCAGCACCGCCGCAGCCCCCGCGAACTCCACTGGTAATGCTCTCCGCCCTCCACCGCAAACTCTTCCGCGACCTCTGGGCCTCCAGCGGCCAGGTCATCGCCATCTCCTGCGTCCTCGCCGGCGGCATCGCCACCTACGTCATGGCTGTTTCCACTCATGACTCGCTCCTTCGTACCCAGCAGCGCATGTATCGCGAGTTCCGCTTCCCCGAAGTTTTCGCCAGCCTCAAGCGCGCCCCCGCCAGCCTCCGCCCTCGCATTCAGGCCATCCCCGGCCTTCAGGCCGTCGAAACGCGCACCGTCGCCCCGGCCAACCTCGAACTCGCCTCTTACAACCAGCCCATCTCCGGCCAGGTCGTCGGTCTGCCCCGTGGCGAAGGTCTGCTCAATCTGATCCACCTCCACGCGGGCCGCTACCCCGAACCCGGCCGCGACCGCGAAGCTCTCATCAGCGACGGTTTTGCGAAAGCCCACAGACTGAAGCCCGGCTTTGAACTCTCTGTCACCATCAACGGCCGCCGGCAGCAACTCACCGTCGTCGGCATTGCCTCCTCCCCGGAGTTCACCTACCAACTCGCTCCCGGCTCCATCGTCCCTGATTTCAAAACCTACTGCATCCTCTGGATGAACGCCGCCCCTCTTGAAGCCTCCTTCCAGATGACCGGCGCTTTCAATCAACTCGCTGCCACCCTCGAACGCGGCGCCCGCGTCGAAGACGCCGTCGAAGCCCTCGACCTCATCCTCCGCCCCTACGGTGGCCTCGGCGCGCATGGCCGCAAGGAACAGATCTCCCACCGCTTCCTCACCGAAGAGTTCAAACAGCTCGAAGTCCTCGCCACCGTTTTCCCCGCCATCTTCCTCTCGGTTGCGGCCTTCCTGCTCAACGTCGTGGTCGGCCGACTCATGGCCACCCAGCGCGCCCAGATCGCCACCCTCAAGGCCTTCGGCTATTCCACCGCCGCCATCGTCTGGCACTTCCTCCAGTTCACCGCCCTCATCGCCTGCCTCGGCACGGCCCTCGGCGTCTTCGCCGGCGCTCAGCTCGGTCGCGGTATGGCCAGCCTCTACCAGGATGTCTACCGCTTCCCCTATCTCGAGTTCTCCGTCGAACCCCGCTTCGCCCTCACCGCCTTCCTCATCAGCGCTGCTGCCGCCAGCGCCGGCACTCTCTACAGCGTCCTCCGTGCTGCTCGCGAATCCCCCGCCGTCGCCATGCAACCCGAAGCTCCCGGCCATTACCGTCCCAGCCTCTTCGAAACTCCCTGGCTCAGTCAGCCCACCCGCATGATTCTGCGCAACATCGAGCGTCGCCCCGTCAAGTCCCTCCTCTCCATCGCCGGCATCGCCATGTCCACCGCCATCCTGGTCCTCGGCGGCTTCTGGGGTGACGCCGTGGATTACATGGTTTTCGCTCAACTCCGCCGTGCCCAGATCGAAGACCTCGCCGTCACCTTCTTCGCTCCCGTCAGTCTTGATGCCCTCAACTCCCTCCGCGGCTTCCCCGGCGTCCACTATGCCGAGCCCAACCGCACCGTCTCGGCCCGCTTCCGCTTTGAACACCGCACCTACCGCACCGGCCTCCAGGGCATGGAAGACGACGGCCACCTCCGCCGCCTTCTCAACCAGCAATTGCAACCCGTCGCCCTGCCCCCCGAGGGCATCGTCCTCACTGATCACCTCGCCAAAATGCTCAACGTCCGCCCCGGTCAACTCCTTACCGTCGAACTCCTCGAAGGCTCCCGCGCCGTCCGCGAAATCCCCGTCGCTGGCCTGGTCAACGAATACATCGGCGTTTCCGCCTACATGCGCCGCGACGCTCTCAATCGCTTCCTGCGCGAGGGCGACGTCATCACCGGCGCTTACCTCGCCGTTGATTCTGACCTTGTCGACCAGGTCAACCGCCGCCTCAAGCAAGTCCCCGCCGTGGCGGGTGTCGCCGTCCGCCAGCAGGCCCTCCAAAGCTTCTACGAAACCCTCGCCGCCCAGATGCTCACCTTCGCCTTCTTCAATACCCTGCTCGCCGCCACCATCGCCATCGGCGTCGTCTACAACACCGTCCGCATCGCCCTCAGTGAGCGCAGCCGCGAGCTCGCCAGCCTTCGCGTTCTCGGCTACACGCGCGGCGAAGTCGCCTACATTCTTTTGGGGGAACTCACCGTCCTCGTTTTCGTAGCCATTCCCGTGGGCCTGCTCGCCGGCTACCAATTGGCTGCCCTCATGGCCAGCACCGCGCAAACCGAACTCTTCCGGGTTCCTGTTGTCGTCGAACCCTCCACCTACGCCTTGGCCGCGCTCGTTGTGGCCTTGGCCACCACCGCCTCCGCCGCCTTCGTCGGCTACCGTGTCAATCACCTCGACCTCGTCGAAGTCCTCAAGGCGAGAGAATAGGATTTACCTGATGAAACGTTGGCTTTGGGTCATTCTTCTTGCTGCGCTTGCCGCTGCTGCCATCGCTTGGGGCCTCCGTCCGCAACCCGTCCCCGTCGAAGCCGCCACCGTCGAACGCAAGCCCCTCCAGGTCACCATCGAACAGGAAGGCCGCACCCACCTCCGCGACCGCTTCCTCGTCTTCGCCCCCGTGAGCGGCATCATGCAGCGCATCCCCCTCAAGGAAGGCGCCACTCTCAACGCCGGTTCCCTCATTACCCGCATCGCCGCCCCCCGGCCCCTCGTGCTCGATGCCCGCACTCGCGAACAGGCCGAAGCCCGCGTCCGCGTGGCCGAAGCCGCCTACGCCGCCGCCCAAACCCGCATTGCCGCCCAGCGCGAACAGGTCAACTCGGCCCGCGCCGAACTCAACTACTGGACCTCCCAACTCGCCCGCGAACAGAAGCTCCAATCCACGGGCGACATCCCCGCCGCCCGGCTCGACCGCACCCGCACCGAACTCACTCGCGCTCAGGCCGCCCTTGCCGCCGCCGAAAAATCCATCGCCTCCCTCGAAGCCGACGTCACCACCGCCCAGGCCGAAGTCGCCGCCGCCCGCACCGCCGTCCTCGGCAGCGCTCAGTCCGCCAATCCTTCTGAGCTCATCCCCGTCCTCACCCCCGTCGGTGGCCGCGTCATCAAGGTCCGCCGCGATAGCGAAGGCGTCGTCCAGGCCGGCGAGCCCCTGCTCGAACTCGGCGATGCCCGCGCCATTGAAGTCCTTGTCGAAGCCCTCTCCGCCGATGCCGTCCGTCTCTCCCCCGGCATGCGTGTCCGCCTCGATCGCTGGGGTGGTCCCCAACCTCTTGAAGCCCGCGTCCGTCTCATTGAGCCCGGCGGCTTCACCAAAATCTCCGCCCTCGGCGTCGAAGAGCAGCGCGTCCGCGTCCTCTCCACCATCACTTCCCCCGCCCCCGAATGGGCCTCCCTCGGCGATGGCTACCGCGTCGAGGCCTCCTTCATTCTCTGGGAGGAAGACAATGTCCTTCAGGTTCCCGCCAACGCCCTCTTCCGCCTGAACGGCGGCTGGGCCGTCTTCGTCATCGACAACGGCTACGCTCGCCGTCGCCCTGTCACTCTCGGCCAGCGCTCCGGCCTCGCCGCGCAAATTCTCACCGGTCTCAACCCCGGCGATACCGTCATTCTCCACCCCGACGAAACCGTCGAGGACGGCAAGCTCGTCACTGCTTCCACCAAGCCCTGAGCCACCCTTACCGTCTCCCCTGCCGCGCCTTCCACGCCGCAAACAGCTCGTACTCATCCGTCGCGATGAAGTCCACCCCCGCACCCGCAAACTCGCCCCACAGCCGCTCGGCTTCTTCCCGGCTCCCAGCCATATACCCGCGCCCCCACCCGTTCTTCTGTGACTCTTCCTCGCCCGCCCCGTTAATCGTATACACCCGCACCCACATCCCCCTGGCGTGCGCCTGCTTCACCTGCTCGCGCCAGTCCGGTACCTTCAGTAAATTCCGAAACGCGTAGTTGCACCACCGCCGGTACTCCGTCGCCTCTCCACACCGGTTCGCCGCTCCGAACGCCAATATTTCCTCCCCCTCTTTCCGTGCGCCATAAAAAACATCCTCATTCGCTTGCGGGCTGCCCAACAGCACCAGCAGCGGCCCGTACACAATCCCCATCCCGATGCCCTTCTTTCCCACGCTCAACCAGCCCCGGTACTTCTTCAGCAACGCATACAGGTGCTCGGCCTGCGCCAACTCCGCCGTCTTGAAGTCCAGATTCAGCGTCACCAGCGGCCAAGCGGCCCGGTTCCCCTGCCGCAACGCCGCCTCCATCTGCGCCTTCAGCGGCACAAAGAAATCCTCTTCCAGCGTCGGCCCCTCCCCGGCATGTTCCACCTCGTGCGAAACCCGGTTCTCCCCATCCTTCCAGACCAGATCCTTCTCAATGGCCACTGGCAGCCCCACCTTCAAGGCCCGCTCCATCCGGTCTACGAACTTCCCCTGGTAGGGGTAGCAGTTGTGCGCGTCCAGCACCGTCCGCGTCCCCGGCTCCCCCGCACTCAACACTGTGGCCATCAGGCTCAAAACGAAATAGCGCATCGTCTTTCAGCCTAAGCCACACGCCATTACAACTTCGCAACAACTCTTTACAATTCCCTTTGTCCCCTTTGTGAAAAGATCGCGTCTGCACTGTCAGATATGCGCGTACCAATACTTTTTCTCATCTCTTTGCCCTCCCTGTTGGCCCAGCTCGCACCCGTCGCACCCCTCACGCCGTATCAGTACGCCAACCCCGTCCTGCCCCCACACTTCTCCACCTCTGGCCCCGGTGCGGCCCTCCCCGTCATCCAAATTGACTCCACGCCCTTTGGCAACCCCACCACCGACGCCGGCGCCCGTCTCGGCCGTGTCCTCTTCTACGAACGCCAGCTCAGCCGCAACAACACCGTCGCCTGCGCCTCCTGCCACGTTCAGGAAATCGGCTTCTCCGACCCCCGCCGCTTCAGCACCGGCTTTGCCGGCGGCCAGACCCCTCGCCACTCCATGGGCATTGCCGACTCTCGCTGGAATCGCACCCGCCGCGCCTTCTGGGACGAACGCGCCGCCTCTCTCGAACAACAGGCCCTCCAGCCCATCCAGGACCCCGTCGAAATGGGGCTCACCCTCCAGGAACTCGTCGATCGGGTCAGCGCCATCTCCTACTACCCGCAGCTCTTCCGCGATGCCTTCGGCGACCCCACCGTCACCCCCATGCGCGTCGCCCATGCCCTCGGCCAGTTCCAGCGCAGCATCATCAGCACGCGCAGCCGCTACGACCAGGGTCGTGCCCTCGTCAACTCCATCCTCGACCCCTTCCCCAACTTCACCGCCGAAGAGAATCGCGGCAAGGCCCTCTTTGCCCTCCCCCGCCCGCAGGGCGGTGCCGGCTGCATCACCTGCCACTCCGGTGAAGTCATGACCAACAACGCCGGCCCCCAGAACAACGGCCTCGATGCCGAGTCCACCACTGACCTCGGCGCCTTCTCTGTCACGGGTCTCGAACGCCACCGCGGCGCTTTCCGCGTCCCCAGTCTACGCAACGTCGCCGCCCGCGCTCCCTACATGCACGATGGCCGTTTCCCTGACCTCAACGCAGTCGTCGACTTCTACAACAACGGCGTCCAGCCCCACCCGCAGTTGGACCCCGCCCTCCGCCAGCCCAACGGCCAGCCCATCCGCCTCGGCCTCAACCCGGCTGACCGTCAGGCCCTCGTTCGTTTCCTCGAAACCCTCACTGATACGGACCTCCTCTCCGACCCCCGCTTCAGCAATCCCTTCAGCGCCCTCGTCGCCACCCCCGCTGCCTCATTTCAGGGCGATGCCGCCGCTCCGTCTTCGCTCGTCTCCGCCTTTGCCAACCTCTTCCCGTCCAACGCCCTCCTCACTCTGCGCGATGCCGAGGGCCGCGAACATACCATCCAGCCCTTCTTCGGCACGCAGAACCAGCTCAATTTCGAAATCCCCGCCAACCTTCCCACCGGCTGGGCCTCGCTGCTCGTTCAGGGCCGCGGCGCACCGCCCTCGCGCGGCTCCCTCGAAATCGTCCCGGCGCAGCCCGCCCTCTTCAGTGCCGCCGGTGATGGCCGTGGCGCTCCCGCGGGCCATCTGGTGGAACTTCTCCCCGACGGCTCCACCCGCCGCACCCTCCTCTCTGCTGCTCCCATCAACGCTTCTTCAGGCGCCGTACTCGAACTCTACGGCACCGGCTTCCGCTTCGCTTCGGGCCTCATAGCCACCTTGGGCGGCGCCAGCGCCGAAATCCGCTATTCCGGCCCCCAGCCCGACTTCCCCGGCCTCGATCAGCTCAACCTCCGCCTGCCCGCCAACCTCAGGGGCGAAGTCACCCTTCGCCTGACTGCCGGCGCCCGCCAGAGCAACACGCTCACGCTTCGCTTTCCCTGATGAAGGGGCATAGAATGGCGCCATGCTCAGCCGCCGCCACTTTGCCCTCTCATCCTTCGCCTCGCTCCTCCCCGGCTTTGCCCAGCAGCGGGAGAAAGCCCGCGCGCTCAACCTGCGCATCACGGACCTGAAGACCTTCATCGTCAACCGCGACGGCCGCAACGCCACTAACTACGTCTTCGTCAAGCTCTACACCAACCAGGGCCTCACCGGCCTCGGCGAAGGCAGCGTCACCAGCAAAGCCCTCACCATGGCCGCCGCCATTGAGGAACACAAGCGCTACCTCGTCGGCAAAGACCCCACCGACATCGAAATGCACTGGCAGGCCATGTTCCGCTGGCCCCGTTGGCGCGGCGGCCCCATCCTCAACTCTGCCATCAGCGCTGTCGAAATCGCCCTCTGGGACATCCTCGGTCAGTCCCTCGGCCAGCCCATCTGGCGCCTGCTCGGCGGCAAGGCCCGCGACCGCGTCCAGATGTATGTCCACGCCGGCGGCAACTCCCCCCAGCAATACGCCGAAAACTGGCTCAAGGCCAAAGCAGAGGGCTGGACGGGTGCCAAGGCCGCCTTCATCACCACCGACGGCGACGTCATTGACCCCGTTAAGTCCGTCCGCGAAGGCATCGCCAATTTGAAAGCGGTCCGCGAAGCTGTCGGCGAGGACTTCAAGATCTGCATTGACCTCCACGGCAAAGCCACCCCCACCATGGCCATGGAATTCTGCGACCGCGCCGCGCCCTACCGGCCCTACTTCGTTGAGGAGGCCACCCAGATTGAAGACCTCGAAGAACTCGCCCAGCTCCGCCGCTTCAGCCGCATCCCCCTGGCCACCGGCGAGCGCCTCTTCACCAAGTACGGCTTCGCGGCCATCTGCGAGCGCCGCCTGGTCGATTACGTCCAACCCGACGTGGTCCACTGCGGCGGCATTGCCGAGATGAAGAAGATCGCCACCTTGGCCGAGGCCCATCGCATTGAACTGGCGCCCCACAATCCGCAGAGCGAAGTCAGCACTCTGGCGAGCCTCCACGTGGACTTCTCCACGCCCAACTTCGGCATCCAGGAAATCACCCACCGGGGCAACGAGCAGTTCTGGCAGGATCTCTTCTACGGCGGCGGCATCCGCTACGAGAAAGGCTTCGCCCTACCCCCGGACCGCATTGGCCTCGGCGTCGACCTAGACGAAAAAGTCGCCGCCAAGCGCCCCTATCAGCCCCACACCCGCCAGCAGCTCCGCTTTCCCGACGGCAGCATCGCCGACCACTAACGCTATCCTTGCTTCCATGGGAGTGAACAAAATGTTGCGGCTACTCTTTCTATCTGGCCTTCTTTGTTCCTGTGGCGTGTCACTCGCGCAGACTGTCTCGGGAAGGTATCAATTCGAAACCTTGCGGGTCCCTGGAGAGAGTGACACCTTGGTACTCCAGCTCAGTGTTGCTGAACTGGACCGTTACCTCTTGTCGGCGCGCAGCGAATCTCGCGAGGACTTCGCTGTTACCGCGGGAATTGCCGCAAAACAGGATAGGTTGGATCCCATATCCCCGGCGACGGCTTCGTTCAGAAGCTTTAGCCCCATAGCGGACGCGGAATACGACATTGCTCTGAACAGCCTCCAGGTACGCAAGACACCTACCCCCAATGCAGTGCTGGTGGTCGATGTTGCGCTACCGGTTGGCCGAAAAATTTCGATTCAGGTGAATGGGAAAACCTTGCAGGAGATGGCTCCAACAGAGGGACTTTTCCTCGATTCAGGTGCCCGGCAATCCGTTCGCCTCCCCGGAGTTCATGCCTTGCTTGCCTACCTGCAGGCCAACCCGTCGCTGCATCCTGGCAAACTGACTCTAGAGTCCGCACCACTTGGACCCACCTCTGTGGATCCACAACGCTTGGCCGAACTATTGACGAGTTACGTTGCTCTCGGTAATGTTCCATCCGAAACTGCGCGGCGCGGATATCTCTCTACCCTGGTCTTGCGGATTTCACCAACCGGTGACGTCCTGTCGGTCGGCGCCCTCCCCTCTGGCTTTGACTATCTCCGGGATTCCATTCTGCAATGGAAATTTCTGCCCACTCCGAATGGCTTGCTCAGTCGGGTTCCCATCCTCATAACCCCAGCGGGGGAGCTCGTTTCTCCGCTTTCGCCATCCCGCGGCAAGCTTTAAGCCCTACCGCTTCACCTTCACCGGCACCGCGTACAGCGACGTCCGCGCCGTCACAAACAGCATCCCTCCGCCCAACTCCACATTCGCGCCCGCCTCCGGCAACACGATCCGCGCAATCCGCTTGCCGTCCGGCCCGAACACCTGCGCCCCATCTCCCGTGCTCGACCACACATTCCCCTGCTTGTCGCACCGTATGCCGTCCGGCCCGCCCTTGTCGATCTCCACAAACACCTCCCCCTCCGACACACTCTTGGCATCCGACGACAGCCGGAACACTCGTATGTGCCGCGGCTTGCCCGAATCCGCCACATACAGCTTCGTCTCGTCCGGCGAAAAACACAGCCCGTTCGGTTTATCGAAGTTCTTGATCACCGCCGTCAACTCCTTCGTCTCCGGGTCATAGCGGTACACATAATTCCCCGGCTGCTCCTTGGTCCGCCCCGACAGCCCGTAATCCGGATCCGTAAACCAGATCGCCCCGCTGCTGTGCACCACCACATCATTCGGGCTGTTCAGATTCTTCCCCTGATACTGCTCCACCAGCGTCTCCACCTTCCCATCCGCCAGCGTCGTCCGCGTCACCCGGTGCGACGAATGCTCCGCTGTCAGCAGATTCCCCTTGCGGTCCAGCGTGTTCCCGTTCGCATTGTTGCTCGGCTTGCGAAAGGTCTCCACGCCCTTCTCCTTGGTCCACACCTTCAGCTCATTGGCCGGAATATCGCTGAAGATCAGCTTCTTTTCTTTCTCCACCCACACCGGGCCTTCGATAAACTGCATTCCTGTAGCGAGACGCTCCACTTTCGCGTCTTTCGGAAAAAGCTTTGCCGCCCCCTTTGCATCCACTACTTCAATCTCTGCCGCAAGTACGGCGAACAGGGCCAAACTGGTAATCATGACGCCGGTATCCTATCAAAGCTGGCTCCTCTTCGCGCTGCTTTCTTCTACTCCCGCCTATCGCACCGAAGCCCCCTCCACCCCTCCCGAGTGGCGTCAACTCCTCGCCACCTTCACCGCCGATCAAGTGGCCCTCCTCGAGAAGATTAACCGCGTCGATCGCCGCAACTTCTGGCGCCTCGCCCAGATCCAGATCCCCATCGATTTCTCTCTCGACGAACTCGCTCACTCCCCCCTCCCCACCACGCGTGACGACCTCGCCTCCCACCCCAAACACCTCATCGTCGATCTCGACAGCCAAACCTTCGGCGCCTACGAATCCGGCCGCCTCGTCCGCTGGGGCCCTGTCTCCAGCGGCCACAGGAAATTCCCCACTCCCCCCGGCCTCTACCACCTCAACTGGCGCGCCAAACGCCACGTCTCCACCTCCGACCCCAAGTGGATCCTCCACTGGTATTTCAACTTCGAGAACGACGAAGGCCGCGCCTTCCACGCTTACGAAATGCCCGGCTATCCCGCCAGCCACAGTTGCATCCGCCTTCTCCCGCGCGATGCCGAGTGGCTCTACTATTGGGGCGAGAGCTGGCAGCTATCCCCCAACGGCCGCGACGTCCTCACCCCCGGCACTCCTGTCCGCATCGAAAGCGTTCAATAACCTGTAACCTCCTTTATGGCAAGCTGACCATCATGCACCGCCGCCACTTCGGCCTCCTGCTTGGCGCCCCTCTCCTCGCCCTACCCCGCCTCCGCCTCATTGCCCACCGTGGCGGCATTGTCGACGACACCCACCCCGAAAACACCGTCAGCTCTCTTGAGGCCGCCATCCGCGCCGGCTACTGGATGGTCGAAGTCGACGTCCGCGCCAGTCGCGACGGCGAACCCCTCCTCCACCACGACGCCACTCTCGAACGCTTCTTCAAACGCCCCGAGCGGCCCGAAGACCTTACCTGGCGCGAACTCTCCCAACTCCGCTCCACTCCCGGCGGCGACCCGCCCTTCCACTTCGAACAACTCTGCCAGCTCTGCCGCGGTCGCATCCGCCTCATGCTCGACATCAAGACCACCACTCAGCCCCCCGCCTTCTACAACCGCATGGCCCGCCTCATGCAAGACAACGGCCTCCTCCAGACCGCCTACATGCTTGGCGGTGACCGCTGGCGTCACGTCTTCGGCTCCGGTGGCGCCAGGGAATCCGCCAACCGCAAAGCCCTCACCGCCGCCGCCCAGTACGACGAAAACGTCGCCTCCCGCTACTTCCTCTTTGAACTCGCCAGCGATCTCGACGAGGAGGCCTTCGCCCTCACCCGCCACTACAACACCGATTGCGTCGCCGCCGTCAACACCTTCCGCTACACCCAGGCCCGCCGCGACGAATGGGAGGGCCCCAAACAGGACATCGCCCGCCTCCGCGCCCTCGGCGTCACCTCCTACCAGATCGATTCCCGCTACCAGTCCCTTTTGTTAGAGAATTAGCCCATGCTTCGTTTCGCTGCCTTCCTGCTTGCTGCCAGCCTGCTGCCCGCCGCCAGCCCCTTCGCCGGCCGTTGGAACTTCACCATCAAAACCCCCAACGCCACCCGCGCCATCTGGCTCGGCATCACCCCCGTCGGCAATTCCTACGATGTCTGGTTCCAGCCCACCGGCGGCAACGTCTACCGTCTCGATCAGGTCGCCGTCGAAGGCGACAAGCTCCTGCTCAACCTCAACCGCGCCAATGCCAAAGGCCCCCGCCAGACCATCGAACTCACCCGCTCGGGCAACACCCTCACCGGCGTCTGGCGTCGCGGCGATAACGAAACCACCCTCACCGGCAAGCCCGCCCCTGAATTCAACCAACGTCCCCCCAAAGCCTGGTCCACTCCCGAACCTCTCTTTAACGGCAAGGACCTCACCGGCTGGGAACCCATCGGCAACCCCGCCAACAGCCACTGGATCGTCGAAAACGGCTACCTCGTCAACCAGTCCAAAGGCGCCAACCTCAAGTCCACTCGCACCTTCCAGGATTTCAAGCTCCGCTTCGAGGTCAACTACCCCGACCACGCCAACTCCGGCTTCTATCTCCGTGGCCGCTACGAAATCCAGCTCGAAAGCGAACCCCTCACCTCCAACCCGCCCGAACGCCGCATCGGCAGCGTCTACGGCCGCATCGCCCCCAAGGGCGACCTCCCTCGCAACCCTGGCACTTGGGAAACCTTCGAAATCACCCTCATCGGCCGCACCCTCACCGTCGTCCGCAACGGCATCACCACCATTGACCGCCAGGACATCGAAGGCCCCACCGGCGGCGCCATCGACGGCGAAGAAGACCAGCCCGGTCCCTTCTACATCCAGGGTGACCACACCGGCGGCCTCAAGTTCCGCAACATCACCGTTCAGGTGCCGCAGCCGTAACCCGGTTCCAGCGCTTCAACAACCAGCGCCCGCCCTCGCTCTGCACCCACTCCGCCTCCAGGCGCCCCTGCGTCTCCACCACGCGGCCCGGCGCCACTTCCACCTGTTCCTGAAACACTCCCCCCACCACGTCGTGGTCGTAGCTCTTCACCTTCCGCCCCGCGGCCAGGTGCTGCTGTATCGCCTTCCGCCCCCGCGCCGCCTCCACTCCGTTCACCGCCCAAACCCCGTCTTCGGTAAACAGCGCCGCCACCCCAAAATGGTTCCCCTCCCGCACATACCGCTCAAACAGTTCCGCCTGCTGGTCCTGTCGCGTCCCGTCTCCGCCACACCCTGCCAGCCCCAATGCCAGCACCCACAACCACTGCTTCATAACTTCCAGTCTAGGGCCTCGCCGCACACCCCTTCGTTTCCATCGTGAAGGTCAGCGACGCTATCTTCCAGCCCTTTTCCGTCCTCACCAGATTCGCCTGGTCAATCCCGCAATGCGACCGCTTCCCATCGCGCTCAAAATCATACGGCGCCCACAGACTCGCCAGCTTCCCCTCCACCTTCACTTCCACATCCCACATCCGCTCCCGTATTGCCACCTTCGACTGCCCCATCCGCTCGGCAAACTCCTCCACCGTCGTATGTGTCACCTCCCCCGTCTCGCGAATCGCGGTCAATCGAGCCCCCGGCAGAAAACATTTCCGGATCGCCGCCGCGTCATGCGCCGCCATCCCGTCAAAGGTCTTCTGCACCACCGCCGTCACGTCTTCCTTGTCCCCGGCCCACAGGGCCGTCGCCACCATCGCCACCAGCAGTGCTCTCATGCCTCTTAATCTACAGCTTCTTCCTCCACCGGCCGCTCCCACTCCCCAAACGGATCTTCCCACTGCCGCCAGCCCTCCGGCCCCAGCGCCATCTCCTCGTCCGTCAACAGGCACCCGTTCAACACCCCCTCAATCTCCTCCCGCTCCATATCGATCCCGATAAACACCAACTCCTGCATCCGGTCCCCATACGGCTCCAGCCACAGCCCCGCCAGCGCATTCAGACTCGCCTCATCCTCCGGCCATTGCTCCTTCGGCAGCGCCGCATACCAGTAGCGTTGCGGTTCCGTATTCACACAATTCCCCGCCTGCGAATACACCCCGATGATGTCGTGCTTCGTCGCCAGCCAGAAGAATCCCTTGGCCCGCAACACCCCCGGAAACACCTCCCCCAGCGCCTCCCACAGCCGCTGCGGATGAAACGGCCGCCGCGCCCGGTACACAAAGCTCGTGATGCCGTATTCCTCCGTCTCCGGCGTATGAAAGCCCTGCAGCTCCTTCAACCACCCCGCCATCCCCGCCGCCTTCTCCTCGTCATACAGCCCCGTGTTGAAGATCAACTGCGGATCCACCCGCGAATACTCGCTCTCCACAATCCGCGCCTCCGGGTTCAACCGCCGCAGCAACCCCTTCAGCCGTTCCACATCTCCCGCCGCCATCCGGTCCAGCTTGTTCACCACCAGCACATTGGCAAACTCCACCTGGTCCATCAGCAGATCCGCCACGTTCCGCTGGTCGTCCTCGCTCAGCGCCAGCCGCCGCTCCAGCAGGTCGTCATAGCTGTCCATGTCTTCGAGAAACTTCTCCCCGTCCACCACGGTCACCATCGTGTCCAGCCGCGCCACATCCCCCAGGCTCTGGCCCGCCTCATCCACAAAGCTGAACGTCGCCGCCACCGGCATCGGCTCGCTGATCCCCGTCGATTCAATCAGCAGGTAATCAAACCGTCCTTCCCGCGCCAGTTCCGCCACTTGTTCGAGCAAGTCCTCCCGCAGCGTGCAGCAGATGCACCCGTTCGACATCTCCACCAGCTTCTCGTTGCCCCTTACCAGCGCCCCATCGATGTTCACCTCGCTCATATCATTCACAATCACCGCCACCCGCAAGCCATGCCGGCTCTGGAGCACATGATTCAGCAACGTCGTCTTGCCCGCCCCCAGAAAGCCGGAAAGCACGGTTACAGGAAGTTTTTCGGTAGTGAGCATTTACTATCAATAATAGCCGCCCCGCACCCCTTCTTGCCACCTCCCCCACTTTCGCGTATACTGAAAAATTGTGGCGCCGCTTGCTGCGGTTCCGCTTCCCCTCGGGAGTCAACTCAATGTCCAAAGTTTGTCCAATTACCGCCAAGCGCCCCATCAGCGGCAACAACGTTTCGCACGCGAACAACAAGACCAAGCGCCGCTTCCTGCCCAACCTGCAGGAAAAGCGCATCTGGGTCCCCAGCGAAAAGCGTTTCATCCGCGTGCGTCTCTCCGCCAAGGCTCTCCGCACCATCGACAAGGTGGGCGTCGAAGCCGTTCTCCCCTTGCTCAAGGCCAAATAGTCGAGGCTAATCACCCATGCGCATCAACATCAAGCTCGTTTCCACCGCCGGCACCGGCCACTACTACACCACGACGAAGAACCCCAAGAAGACCACCGAAAAGCTTCTCAAGAAGAAGTACGACCCGGTCATTCGCAAGCACGTCGAATACAAGGAATACAAAATCAGCTAGTTTTCGAAAACCGCCCCTCACCGGGCGGTTTTCTTCTTCCTCGGCAGCATTCTCCCCAACTCTCTCCCCGCCGCCAGTCCCAGCAGCACACAGATTCCCCCCAGGTAGGCCAACCGCAACCCGCTGCTCACCAGAATTTCTTCCAGCTCTTCTCCGCTGTAGGTGAACTTCGGCACATTCCGCAACCCGTCCAGATCCAGAAATTGCCGCTTCGCCAGATACCCCAGCGTATACTTGCGCCACACTTCGTGGTAGGCAATCGAAGCCTTCCGGAATTCCGAATATCTCTTCAGTCCCGTCCCGGCCAGATCATCCACTCCTTCCTGCGCCACCAGAAAGGGCGATAGCCACGCCGTGGCCATGGCGATGTTGTCCAGCCGCAACACCGTCGCTTCAAATTCCGCCAGCTTCGGCCGGATCGCTTCTTCAATCCGCAGATTCACCAGCGCCACGGCCTGCGACTGCGGCAGCGCTTCCCTCCAGTCCATTGCGCCAAACCCCTGCCGCTGCAGAAAACGGTCGATCGCCGCCTGGTCGTCAATCCGGTATTCTTGCGCCAGTTTCCGGCGCTCCACCAGCAAAGGCAGCCGCCCCTTGGGCCTTTCCACTGACAGGGCAAAGGTCTGCAGCAACTGCGGCACCACAAACGCTACCAGCAAAAAAGTCGCCGCATAGTACAGCGTCGCCGTTGGAAACGACCTCGTCCGCAACAGCAGAAACGCAAACAGCAGAATCCACCCCAGCATGTACAGCGCGATCATCAGGCCCCACATTCCCAGCCTCACCAGCAGGTCATTGCTCGGCAATCTCACTCCCGCCGAGTACAGGCACGCAATCGTCACCAGCAACACCAGCCCCCCGCTGGCCGCCAGCGGCAGCAGGATCCGCTCCGCCGCAAAATCGAATATCGTCGTTCGCCCGCTCGTCAGTTTCTCCACATCCCCGCGCGACGAACACTTGCGGTAGATCAGCAGACACACCGGAATCAGCGCAATCGGCAGGTACACCAGAAACGCAAATGAGAAATCCACCCGCCCGTAGCGCCGCCGCGCCGGATGCTCAATCGGGTCCACGTTCGACAGCGGCCGCGCCGCCGCCATCCGCACCAGATGCATGCTCGGCGCAATTCCCGTATAGCCTGAACTCAATTGCGCCAGGCGCGAGGTCTCCAGCACCACCTCCCGGTACGTCTCCGCCGGGTCGGCCAGTTGCGGTTCTCGCGTCGCTCCAGCGTGCATTTTCCGCTGCGAATCATGCAGCCGCGATGTCGTCGTGCTCGCAAACAGCAGCACCAGCGCTGTCACCACCCCCAGCACATAGGGAATCGATTTCTCCATCCAGGTGCTGTTCATGCCGCCTCCACCCCCATCGTCCTCTTCGGCCGCCGCAGCGCCAGCAGCAATCCTCCTCCTGCCCACGCCAGCATCCCTCCCGCCGGCAGCCAGCAGCTGCTCAGCGCCCACACCGGCGACGGAATCCGCGATTCCAGAAACGGAAACTGGCTCCAGTAATCGCTCCCCCGCGGCACCCGCTCCGCATCCGGCCCGCTCGATACCGCCACGTCCGCATACACCTTGTTCACGATCGAGTCCCAGAAACGGTCCGCTTCCGCCAGCTGCCCCCGCTCACTCTTGAAATCCGTACCCGCCAGCGCGCTCGAACTCAGTTGTATCGCCACCAGCGGAAACAGCACCGCCAGCGCCTGCTCCAGCCGCTCCTGCCGGTGAAAGGTCTCCTCCAGCCGTCCCCGCATCCGGAATCCCACCTCCCGGTAATGCCGCTCCTCCCGCTGCAGCACCAGCGCCGAGAAATTCACCGGCACCTCCTTCGGGTCACTCACCTTGTAGTCCCGCAGAATCTCCGCATAGAAGCGCCGTTGCCGGTCACTCCGCGATTCCACCCCGCCATAGCCCCGCTGCACTTCCTCATCCAGCCGCCGCGCATATTCATCCAGCGTCGGCAGCGGAAACAGCGCCGCCGCCAGGTTCACCGTCACCGGCCGCGCCAGCGTGAAGTTGAACAGCCAGAACAATACCAGCACTCCCACCGCCCGCGACAGGCTCGTCATCTTCTGAAAGGCCAGCCAGCTCAATGTCCCCGCCGTCAGCGAGTAAATCACGTACGCCCCCAGAATCAGCATCAGCCGCAATGCCCCTTCGAGCCCCAGCGACTGCCGCTGCAGCAATGCCGTCAGCAGACAGCACACCGCCACCATCGGCCCCGCGAATTCCACCAGCTGCGTCTGCAGGCTGATCCACGATTGCAGATTGTTCTCCGGCTTTCTTCGCCGCTGCACCCACCCCAGCCAGATCGCCAGGCACGGAATGATGTACTGCGCAAACATCGCCGCCGTCAGCCCAATCTGCCGTCCCGCCGGAAAAATGTCATACCCCAACTGGTCCTGCGCCCGCGCCACCCGCGTCAATTGCATCCAGATCGATTGCGCCAGCCACGCCCCATCCCCCGTGTCAAACGCCCCCAGCGGCGATACCGCCGTCGGCACATACAACGCCGCCGCCAGCGTATCCAGCGGAAACGCCGGCGGATGATCCATCCAGATCTGCCTCATCACGCTGCTCGCCGCCCGCGCCTCATCCATCAGCTGCGAATTCTGCCACCACTGCAGCACCACCAGCAGTATTCCCACCACCGGAATGCAGATGCGCGCCAAAATCAGTTGCCGCTGTAGCGATCCCGCCTTGCCGTCCGTCATAAGACTTACAGTTTCTCACGCGCCGTCAACCTTCTGGCTCATGCCAAAATAGAAGCGTCGGCTCTCTGAAATCAATCCGTGGCAATCCGAGTCCAAGTTCCGCCCCGCGCCTTCCTCGTGCGCATTCTCTTTAGCCCCCTCGGCCGCATCCTCCTCGCCACCACGGCCTTCCTCGCCATCGCTGGCTTGCTCGGCTTCAGCTTCATCTACAGCCGCTACTCCCGCGAGATTGATGAAAAGCTCGCCGTCGGCCCCTTCCGCAACGCTTCCCGCATCTACGCCGCCCCCCACGTGCTCGCCCTCGGCGACTCCATCGATCGCGACGAACTCGTCGCCCAGCTCCGCCGCAGCGGCTACAGCGAAGCCTCCGGCAACCCCCTCGGCCACTACGTCCTCCGCGGCGAGGACATCGAAATCTACCCCGGTCCCGATTCCTACTTCGCCCGCGACGGCGGCCTCATCCGCATCGCCTCCGGCAAAGTCTCCCAGATCGTCTCCCTCGCCGACAATTCCGCCCGCACCCAGTACCAGCTCGAGCCCGAACTCGTCACCAACCTCTTTGACCGTTCCCGCCAGAAGCGCCGCATGGTCCGCTACGAAGACCTCCCCAAGGTCCTCATCGATGCCGTCATCAGCGTCGAAGACAAGCGCTTCTTCAATCACGCCGGCTTCGATCCCATCCGCATCGCCAAGGCCATCATGGTCGACGTCTCCACCGGCAGGAAGAACGAAGGCGCCTCCACCATCACCATGCAGCTCGCCCGCGGTTTCTTCCTCTCCATGGAGAAAACCTGGACGCGCAAACTCAACGAACTCGTCTACACCCTCATCCTCGAACAGAAACTCACCAAGCAGCAGATCTTCGAGTACTACGCCAACTACGTCCCCCTGGGCTGGCGCGGTGGCTTCAACATCTTCGGCTTTGGCGAAGCCGCCCAGGCCTACCTCGGCAAAGATCTCCGCGACGTCACACTCTCTGAGGCCGCCCTCCTCGCCGGCCTCATCCAGCGCCCCAGCGCCACCAACCCCTTCCTCTACCCCGACCGCGCCAAAAACCGCCGCAATATCGTCCTCCGCCTCATGCGCGACAACGGCTACATCGACGATTCCCGCCTCGCCCTCGCCCGCAACGAGGAAATCCGCACCGTTCGCGGCAATGGCGATTCCGCCGACGCCTCCTTCTATGTGGATCTCGTCAACGAATCCCTCCAGGAAAAATTCCCCCAGCTCGACTTCACCGATGGCGGCTTCCGCGTCTACTCCACCATTGATCTCGACCTCCAGCGCGATGCCGCCGAAGCCATGCGCCTCGGCCTCAAGGAAGTCGACGAGGCCATCGCCCGCCGCCACCGCAAGTCCAAAGACGGCAAAGTCCCCGAAGTCCAGGCCGCCCTCGTCGCCATCGATCCCACCAACGGCGAAATCCGCGCCCTCGTCGGCGGCCGCAATTACGGCGTCTCCCAGCTCAACCGCGCCCGCGCCAAGCGCCAGCCCGGTTCCATCTTCAAACCCCTTGTCTACGCCGCTGCCCTCAACACCGCTCTCTTTGATAGCGAACGCGTCTTCACCCCCACCTCCGTTCTCGTCGACGAACCCACCACTTTCTACTACGACGGCAAATCCTACGAGCCCGGCAATTTCGGCGAAAAGTATTTCGGCCCCGTCACCCTCCGCACGGCTCTCATGAAGAGCCTCAACATCCCCACCGTCAAGCTGGCCGAGTCCGTTGGCTACGACGAAATTGTCAAACTCGCCCGCCGCGCCGGCCTCAATATGGACGTCCGTCCCACCCCCTCGGTCTCCCTCGGCGCCTACGAAGTCACCCCCATTGAAATGGCTGGCGCCTACACTATGTTCCCCTCGGGCGGCGTCGCCACTCGTCCCAATTGGGTCCGCTCCATTCGCGACCGCTTCGGCGCCAATGTCTTCGAACACAAGATCGAACGCCACGAAGTCCTCGACCCCCGTATCAACTACCTCATGGTCAACCTCCTCGAGGATGTCGTCCGCGGCGGCACTGGCGCCGGTGTCCGCTCCCGGGGCTTCGGCCTCCCCGCCGGCGGCAAGACCGGCTCCAGCCGCGACGGCTGGTTTGCCGGCTTCACCTCCAAACTCGTCTGCGTCGTCTGGGTTGGCTTTGATGACAATCGCGACATCAAACTCGAAGGCTCCAAAAGCGCTCTCCCCATCTGGACCGAGTTCATGAAGCGCGCCCACACCCATCGCGAATACCGCAATGTCCGCGGTTTCGAACCCCCCGAAGGCGTCGTCTCCGCCGAAGTCGATGTCGCCACCGGCAAGCTCGGCGCCGGCCGCAGCGAAGTCTACATCGCTGGCACTCAACCCGTCGAAGGCGTCAGCGGCCAAACCCAGGTTTTCGGCTGGGATCTTCCCGAAGACCCCAAGCCCGAACCCACCACCGCCCAGCCCGCCGCCCCCGCCGATACCCGCCGCCGCGTCACCGTCCGCCGCGATCCCCCTCCCGCCGCCTCGCCCGCGGCTCCGGCCACGCCCGCCGACAACGAAAAGAAAGGTCTCTGGGGCCGCTTGCGCTCCATTTTCAAATAGCCTCTTTTCGATTAGAATTGGCTCAATGTGAGGTGCTGTATGCTATTCCGCAGCCTGCTCTGGATTACCCTTCCGCTGGCCTTTGCTTCCGCTCAGCCAGTGGCTTCCCAATTTGCCGCCAACACTCCCACCCCCACTCCCGCTCCCCGGCCGGAGCTTACTCACGAAATGCGGGGGGACATCTACATGGCCCGCAAGATGTACCGCGAGGCTGTCGAAATGTACCAGCAGATGCCCCAGGATTCTCACGTCGCCTGGAACAAGATCGGCATCGCCTACCACCAGCTCGGCCAGCTCAAGCTCGCCCGCAAGAGCTATGAACGCAGCGTCAAGCTCAACCCCCGTTACGCCGAGGCCATCAACAATCTGGGTACCGTCGCCTATGCCCAGCGCAGCTACCGCCGCGCCACCAACTTCTACCGCCGCGCCCTTGTCGTTACCCCAGACTCGGCCAGCATCCACTCCAATCTTGGAACCGCCCTCTTTGCCCGCAAGAAATACGAACAGGCCATCGCCGAATACCAGCGCGCCGTCGAGCTCGACCCCAACGTCTTTGAACACCGCGGCTCCCAGGGTACCGTCCTGCAGGAACGCACTGTCGAGGAACGCGCCAAGTTCCACTTCGAACTCGCCCGTGTCTACGGCAAGATGGGCCAGCCCGAACGCGCCCTCCAGTACCTCCGCAAAGCCCTCGAAGAAGGCTATAAGGACCGCTCCCGTATCGCCAGCGAAGAAGCCTTCGCCGCCCTGCGCGAGAATCCCGAATTCGTCACCCTTCTCCAGACGGAGTTTCGTGCCATCTAGTTTGCGCTCCGGCTTATTCCTCACAGCCCTGTTGCTGTTTACTCAGGCCTGCTCCCGCACTCCCGCCTCTCCGGTCAACCCGCGTCTGGCCCTTGTGCGCCTCGACAATCAGGCCACCCATGCCGATCACTGGGTCGCCCCTCTCTTCTCTCTCCTTGCTCAGCACTACCTGCGCGACGCCTCCACGCTGGCGCCCACGCTGGTCGATGACTCCCAGGGCTGGCGCTCCTCCGGCGTCGGGCGTTACATCTCTGGCGACTACCGCCGCACCCCCCAGGGCCTGCGCCTGTCCCTCCGCCTCACCGACGCCACCACCACCCACGTCCTCGCCGAGTCCTCCCTCACTGCCGCCACCGATCAGGATCTCCCCACTGTCACCTCCCGCCTGCTCGCCCAACTCCTCAGCCTCCAGCCCGCCCCCCTCGAAGGCGCCCCCGCCGACTGGCTTGCCTTCTCTCAGGCCCTTGCGGCCCGCGACCTCGCCGCTCTTGAGGCTCTCAATCCTCCCCCTGCTGTCTACCCTTCACTGGCCCGCCTGCTGCTCTCCTTGGGCCAGCGCGACGCCGCCCTCGCCCTCCCCGCGCGTCTCCCCGCCTCTGCCAGCGCTCTCACCCGCGCCGAACTCGCCGTCGTCCTGGCCGCCTCCCCGCAGCAGCGCCTCACTGCCCTCCAGGCTCTCGCCCCCTTCCGCCCCGCTGATCCGCTCCTCCTCGCCGATCTCGCCACCCTGGCCTTCAACCAGGGCCAGTGGGCTCTCGCCTCCACCCACTTCACCACCCTCACCCGCCTTGAGCCCCAGCGCCCCGACTGGTTCAACCAGCTCGGCTACGCCCACGCCCGCCAGGGCCAACTCCCTCAGGCCGTCGCCGCTCTCGAACAATACCGCCGCCTCGCCCCGCAAGACCCCAATGCCCTCGATTCCCTCGCCGAAGTCCACTACCTCAACCGTCGCTTTGCTGAAGCCGCCCGCTACTTCGACCAGGTTCCCCCCACCTTCCAGAACGGTATCAGCCTGCGCAAGTCGGCCTTCGCCTGGGCCAACGCCAAAGATCTCGCCACCGCCGACAAGCGCTTCGAACAATGGCTCCAGCCCCAGGCCGCCCAACTTCCCCCCAGCAGCGTCGCTTTTCTCCGCGCCCTCTGGCAAGCCCGCACCCATCGCCTCCCTGCCGCTCTCGATACCCTCGCCCGCGAAGCCGCCGCCTCCTCTGGCGAGCGCCAGGCCCTCGCCCAATTCCATGCCGCCGCTCTTCGCTTCGGACACTCCCGCACCGCCCCCTCTCCCGCCGATCTCAACCGTTGGGCCCAGGCCCTCACTTCCCCCGCTGCCCGCAATGAGCTCGGCCTCTTTGCCCTGCTCGCCCAATCTCCCGCCACTCTGCCCCAGCGCATCAACGCCGCCCTCCCGCGCCCCGAAATGCAGCCCCTCCGCCAGCAGCTCCTCGCCGCCGCCCAGGCCCTCACCGCCCCGCCTCCCGATCTCTCCCGCGGCGAGTTCCCCCTCCCTCCCAACGATGACAATCTCCTCGCCGCCCTCCTTCTCACGCAACGCCCGGCTGTGTTACAGTAGGAAGGTTGTCAGGCGGCCTTCTCGCTGAGACTGTCGTCAACGATTCACTCACTGGTACTCATTCTTGTAGCTATTGTTGTGAGCAGTTTCGTCGAGCGGTTTCGTCGGGTAGGTTCGTGCGCATCTGGATAGGTGGCCGAGCGGTCAATGGCAACAGACTGTAAATCTGTCGGGACTTGCGCCCTACGAAGGTTCGAATCCTTCCCTATCCACCATCTCTGATTGGTTTTGCGCCTTCCGCCCTGATACAGTAGTTTTTGGCGGGCTGATGTAGCTCAGTTGGTAGAGCGCGTCCTTGGTAAGGACGAGGTCACCGGTTCAATCCCGGTCATCAGCTCCATTCGATTTTTTTCATTCTTACCAGAATTCACAGCAATACGCGATCAACATGGCGAAAGTGAAATTTGACCGTAGCAAAACGCACGTC